>Ga0310690_10002238_pt1 | contig 32026 bp, 26 predicted proteins | sample AusTroGonzalo_MG_2_FD_207661 | JGI IMG/M metagenome (GOLD analysis project Ga0310690, IMG submission 207661) | Bovine rumen microbial communities from tropical cattle in Woodstock, Queensland, Australia - Gonzalo_04 (v2) (version 2) | ecosystem: Host-associated > Mammals > Digestive system >...
AGCATCGAATGAAGCGTCGTCATAGCTTAGGGCCAGACAGTCTTCTTTTGCAAAGGAGATGATTTCGTCGAGTCCTTGCGCTTTAACCTTCTTCCGTCCAATATCCATCATCCCTTCGCTGATGTCAGCCCCAACAAGCTGCTGGGGCTTCAGCATCTGAGCCGCCATAATGGCAAAGTCGCCAGTACCCGTAGCGATGTCGAGCATCGTCTGCGGCTTATAGGGCGCCAGCTGCTGAATGGCTTTCCTGCGCCATCCGCGGTCTATGTCCCACGACAGGCGATGGTTCAGCGTGTCGTAGGTGGGAGCGATGTTGTCGAACATCTGCTCCACCTGCTGCGCCTTCTCGCCCTCGTGGTATGGATTGATCTCTTCCTGTCGGTACATTGTCGTATGGTTTGTTGCGACAGAATCGCAACATGCTCTTATTTTCTGGTTTTCAGCCACTCGCTCACATTCTTCTCGATGCGGGCGGCGATGTCGCCGGTCTCGGTGGCCTTGTCAAACTTGCTGCCGGTGATGTGCTCGTAGAGCTCGATGTAACGCTCTGATACGCTCTCGGCATACTCATCGGTAATCTCGGGCATTATCTGTCCGGGCTCGTTCATGAAGTTGTGCTCGATGAGCCACTGGCGTACGAACTCCTTTGAGAGTTGACGCTGGGGCTCGCCCTTGGCCAGCTTCTCCTCGTAGCCCTCGGCATAGAAATAGCGGCTGGAGTCGGGGGTGTGGATCTCGTCGATGAGATAGACCTTACCGTCGCGCTTGCCGAACTCGTACTTGGTGTCGACGAGGATGAGTCCGCGTTTGGCAGCAATCTCCTGACCACGGGCAAAGATCTTGCGGGTGTAGTCCTCCATGATGGCGTAGTCCTCAGCCGATACGATGCCCTGGGCGATAATCTCTTCCTTCGAGATGTTCATATCGTGACCCTCGTCGGCCTTCGTGGTAGGAGTGATGATGGGCTCGGGGAAACGCTCGTTCTCCTTCATGCCATCAGGCAGCTTCACGCCGCAGAGCTCGCGGCAGCCGTTCTTGTACTCACGCCAGGCAGAGCCGGTGAGGATAGAGCGGATAATCATCTCTACGCGGAAACCCTCGCACTTCAGACCAACAGTCACCATAGGGTCGGGGGTAGCCAACTTCCAGTTGGGACAGATGTCGGTGGTGGCATCCAGGAACTGGGCTGCAATCTGGTTGAGCACCTGACCCTTGAAAGGAATACCCTTCGGCAGTACGACGTCGAATGCCGAGATGCGGTCGGTGGCAACCATCACCATCAGGTCGTCGTTGATGTTGTACACATCGCGTACCTTTCCGTGGTACACGCTCTTCTGTCCTTCGAACTTAAAGTCCGTCTTTGTTAATGCTTTCATTGTTATTTCGTTCTTTATCAAAATTCTCGTATGCGTTGACGATGCGGGTCACCAGCTTATGGCGCACGATGTCCTTGCCGTTGAGGTTCACCACGCCGATACCTTCTACATTATTTAATATATGCAGAGCCTCGATGAGGCCGCTCTTCTGCGAGTGGGGCAGGTCAATCTGCGTCATGTCGCCCGTGATAATCATCTTGGTGTTCCAGCCCATGCGGGTCAGGAACATGCGGATCTGGGCGGGGGTGGTGTTCTGTGCCTCGTCGAGGATGACCACCGCGTCGCTCAGCGTGCGGCCTCGCATGAAGGCCAGCGGAGCTATCTGAATGACGTGCTTCTCCATCATGTCCTGCAGCTTCACCTGCGGTATCATATCCTCCAGCGCGTCGTAGAGCGGCTGCAGATAGGGGTCGATCTTGTCCTTCATATCGCCAGGGAGGAAACCCAGCTTCTCGCCGGCTTCTACGGCCGGACGGCTCAGGATAATCTTCTTGGCGGTCTTTTCCTTCAGGGCCTTGACAGCCAGGGCTATCGACAGATAGGTCTTACCCGTTCCTGCCGGTCCTACGGCAAACACCATATCGTTGTCGTGGTAGGCGTTGATCAGTCGCTGCTGATTCTCGCTGCGGGCCTTGATGGGGCGTCCGCTGATGGAATAGACCACCACGTCGTCGGGTACCTCCTCGCGGGTCCGCTTGCCTTTGACTATGTCGATGATATCTTCTTCTGTGAGGGCATTGAATTTCAGCACGTGCTGGCGCATCTTTTCCGAGCTCTCCTCAAAGGCTGCCATCTGTTCTTCATCGCCCATGATCCGCATGACGTTGTCGCGGGCCACGACGCGCAGCTTGGGGTAGAGTGCGCGCAGCATCTGTAGATGTGCATTGCCAACCCCGTAGAACATGACAGGGTCAATATCCTCCAAAACAATATGCTTCTCTATCAAAATACTACCTTCCTATAATGAGATGTTATTGCTAATTGCCTGCAAAATTACATAAAATCTTTGAAATACAACTTATCTTTAGATAAAAATCATCATTTTATTGGCTTTTGCATGCCATTTTGTGTTTTATCTGAAGTATGGATTCATAGAAAACTCATCGCTGAGCAACGTCTTCGGACCGTGACCGGGGTAGGCCTCCGTATCTTTGGGGAGCGTGGCAATCTTCTCCTCCAGGGTGTCCATCAGCTCGGGCCACGAACCGCCGGGGAGGTCGGTACGGCCTACGCTCATGCGGAACAAGGTGTCGCCGGTAAACAGCGTCTTTTCGGCTTCACAATAGAAGACGACACCGCCTTTCGAATGGCCTGGGGTGTGAATCACCCGAAGTGTGTGATGACCGAAAGTGATGGTCTCGCCATCCTCTAAGCGATGGCCTATGGGTGGCGACGGCCGGTTATAGCCCAGTCCCATGCCCATCATCTCGCATTGCTCTGCCACATCGGCTATCATCGTTTCGTCGTCAGCATGAATCTCGGGCTTCAGTCCGAACTCGTCGAAAATGGTGTCATTGCCAAAGTTATGGTCAAAGTGACCATGGGTGCAAAGCAGGTGTCTGGGCGTCAGTTTGTTGTCGCGGATATAGTTCGTGATGGCCTGTCGTTCGGCATCGTAATAGGCACCGCAGTCAATGATGACGCAGTCCTGTGTATCGTCACTTATCACGTAGCAATTTTCTTGCAGCGGATTGACTTGAAACGTCTTGATAACCATTATGTTGGGATGTAAATGCAATACTTTTCCTTGAACCACTCTTCCTCGAAGTAATTCGTCAGCTGAACGGTCTCTACGATGCGTCGGAAGGGCTGCGTCTCAGCTTGCAGGTCGCCGCCTTTCAGACAAATGACACCATTGGGATGAGCGTTCTGCTGTTCCTTCGAAATGTTCTTCTTGACAATCTTCATCAGGTCGGGTAGAGGCATCACGGCCCGGCTTACCACGAACTCGTATTTGCCCTTCTCGTCCTCGCCGCGCAGATGCTCCGGGTGGCAGTTTTTCAGTCCTATGGCCTGACAAACCTCCTGTGCCACACGAATCTTCTTGCCTGTGCCGTCAATGAGTTTGAACTCACATTCTGGAAACAGGATGGCCAGAGGCACGCCGGGGAACCCACCTCCTGTGCCGAAGTCCAGAATGTGGGTGCCTGGTCTGAAGTGGATAAACTTGCCGATGGCCAGCGAGTGCAACACGTGGTGCTCGTACAGGTTGTCAATGTCCTTTCGCGAGATGACATTGATTTTCTCATTCCATTCATGATACAGCGCGTCGAGGGCCGCAAACTGCTCCTTTTGCTCTTTGGTGAGCTCAGGGAAATACTTTTCTATCACTTTCATGGGTACAAAGGTACGAATAAGTGAGCAAAAACCAAAGGGAAAACGCGTTTTTCTTTAGCAATAGCCTTTTAGTCGATGCTGTCAGATGCTTCTTTCGGCTCTTCCTTCACAACGGTTGGAGTGGCTGCAACCGAGTCGTTGCCGACCTTTGCGGGGCTTGCCGACACGTTTTCGGTAGAGTCCTTAGGAGCCGCAGGCACGTGGACACCGGCCTTCTGGGTGAGGAAGCGTACATAGTTGCGGTAGGTGTACGACGAGTAAGCCTTGAAGATATTGTTAGCAAAGAGGATGTCGGTAATGTGATGCTCGTTGACGTAATCGACCATGTTCTTGGTGAAATAGCGCGAGTCGATGACGTGAATCTCCTCAAACGAATAGAAGAGATAGCCGGGAATGGCATTGCCGAAGCTGTCCTTGAGGATGATGAGACGACGGCCGTTCTTGGTGGAGGTGACCACATGAGTGAGCTTGGTATCGCCGCCCATGAAGGTACAGTAGGCGCCGCCGCTGCCGTCCTTGTATTTAAAGAAATACACGCTCTTGTAGGGCTTGCCTTCATCGATGACATGATAGTTGTCGTCGATGGTGTAGTTGATATAGGTCGTGGTATATTCCACGCCGGTAGGCACGTAATAGACGAAGTCCTCGGGGGCATTCTTTATAGAGATATCCTGCGAATAGCCATACATGCTGCCCACATAGCCATGAACCACCCGCCGCTCGTAGCCGTCTAAATCGCGGAAGGGCACACCAGCCACCTCGGCAAACTTCTTGGCGGCATAGAAGGCTCCAAGCGGTGCCCAATGGTGGTCGGTACGCAGATAGATGTCCTCGGCAGCATGGTCGCGAAGGGTATAGTAGATATCGACAGACTTGACACCGTCCTGTAGGTGGTTGATGACGTTGTCGATGGTGGGGCGCTGTGGATTGCTGCGCTTGCGGGCTTTCTCAGGACAGTAGAACTCGACCGATGTGGGGATGACCATACAATAGACGTTGACATCGGGGAAGGTCTCCTTGTATTTGTTGGCCGCTTCTGCATAGCCCGTACAGCCTGTGCTTGAGCCGCCATAGGCCATGAGTGCCCGGACGTTTTCGCCCTGTCCGATAATCAGGATGCCATTGTTGGCAATCTTCGCATTCTCCTCGGCAGGGGTATAGGTGCCGGAGGTATCACTTTCCAAGGCCACCTCTTCGTCGAAATCCTCCATGGGCGTGACCTCCTCGGTAGGCATAGGTGCTGAGGCGTGGAAGGTGATGTCCTCCTCGCTGGTTGATATCTTCTCAAGGTCGTTGATATGCATGCTGAGCAGCATAAACATATCGCGGTAGGGCTCGCTGTCGCTGAACCATGACGACACGTTGCGCGTAAAAGAGCCGTCGGCCAGACTTTCCCACGAGAACTCCGGGAAGGTGGTGAGCTCGCGCTTCTCCAACTCAGAGAAGACGGGGCGTGGGAAGGTGTTGAAGACGATGGCAAAGGCAGCAACCACCGTCACTATGATGATCAAGTATATCTTGCAGAGTTTCATGTCCTGAGTGTTATCTGGATTGGGTCATATATCGCATATAGTTCTGACTGATGGCCGGAGTGGACGCATGAATCAGGTTGTTGGCAAAGAGCACATCAGTAATCTCGTTGTCTTTAGCGTAGGTGATGATATTGCCGAGGAAATAACGGCAATCTACCACGTGGATCTTCTCGAACGATGCGAACAGAAAAGGGGGTAGGGCATTGCCGTAGCTGTCCTTCAGAATGAGCAGGCTGCGCCCGTTGTTGGTGTCGGTGGTCACCATGGTGGTGTTCAGGTCGCCACCCATAAACGTGCTATAGGCAGCGGCGCTGCCGTCATCATAACTGCGGAAGAACGATACGCTCTCCTTGGGTTTGGCAGTAAGCACGGTATATTTACGGCGACGCTTGCGGTAGGTCCTGTTGTAGTATTTAATCTGCGTGGCCTCGTAGTTCACATCGTTAGGAATGTAATAGACGAAGTCCTCTGGATGGTTGCTAAGCGACTTCTCGCCAGAGAACTTGAGCATGGTACCCACGAAACGGCGGATGACCTGCGGCGTGTAGTCTTCAAGTGACTTGAATGGCACGTCGGCAGCCTGGGCAAAGGTGCGAGCGGCATAATAAGCCCCAAGCGGCGCCCAATGGTGGTCGGTACGCAGATAGATATATTCGTCGCGGTGGTTATTGAGTGTGTCAATTAACTGAATGCCCTTCACATCATTGCTAAGCTTGGCGTAGAACCTGTTGATATAGGTTTGCTCGTCAGCCGTCCATGAAACAACGGAGTCGGGACAGTAGATGGCCACCGCGTTGGGGATGATCATACAATAGACGTTGGCCTGGCTGTAGCGACGCTTGAATTCGTTGACGGCTCCTGCATAGGCTGCCCCGTCGTCAGAGCAACCGCCATAGGGCTCCATCGCCCTGACTGTCGAGTCGGTCTTCACCACGATGATGCCCTTGCGAGCCTTCTTCACGTTCTGTGCATTGCCAGTCAGAGAGGCTGCCAGAATGACGAGTATTGTGATAATCGATAATCTCTTCATGGACGTCAGAATCGAGTGTAGATGAATGCGTTGTTGGTGGCGCCTACCAGCAGGGCAACGCTCAGGACGAGCATCAACAGCGAGACGGCGAGACGTACAGAGAATGTAAGAGCCAGATGCAAAGTGCTTCCTTCATGGGTGATACGGGCCAGAAGGCGGGCAGAGACCGACCTGACTGGCATACAGAACAGCAGGGCGAGCACCCACATCCAGAAATTGTCGGTAATGGCGCTCATGGTCAGGAAATCGTGGAACGTGTCAGCCTGTCCGAAGAAGCGCTCGAAGAAGATGGTCATCTGTGAGAAGTCGTCGAAATAGAAGATACCCCAGCCAATGACTACCAGCAGCAGGCTGTAGATATGCAGGAATACGGCTGGCACCTTATTAATTATACGGAGCAGCGTGTATTTCTCCAGCATGACTATGATGCCGAAGTACACACCCCAGATGATGAAGTTCCAGGAAGCGCCGTGCCACATGCCTGTGAGGAACCACACCACCAGGATGTTCAAAGCCTGATGGCGCCTGTTGCCACCCATCGGGATATAGACATAGTCGCGGAAGAAACTGCCCAGCGAGATATGCCAGCGACGCCAGAAGTCGGTAATTGAGTTGCAGCAGTAGGGGTGACGGAAGTTCTCGTTGAAATGGAAACCGAGACAACGGCCCAGTCCGATGGCCATATCGCTATAGCCGGAGAAGTCAAAATAGATTTGCAGGGTGAACGCTATGATGCCAAGCCATGCGCCAGTCGTGGTGAGGTCGTTGAGTTCGTTGACCAAGAACTGCGATGAGAGCTCTGACAGCTGGTTGGCCAGAATCACCTTCTTGCCTAAACCCCTGAGAAAACGGTAGATACCGTCGGATAAGTCGTTGGCGGTGACGTGACGGTCGTGAATCTCATGGGCTATGGTGCCGTAGCGGACAATAGGTCCGGCAATGAGCTGCGGGAACATGGATATATAAAGCAACAGGTCGCGGAAACGCTTCTGCACAGGCGACTCGTTGCGATAGACGTCAATAAGATATGAGATAGACTGGAAGGTGTAGAAGCTGATGCCGATGGGCAGCGCAATGGTGGGTGCGCTGACGCTGATGCCGATGGAGGCCAGTGTCTGAACGAAGAAGCCCAGATACTTGAACGTGCCGAGTATCAGCAGGTTACACACCAGTCCCAAAGCCAGCGCCCAGCGTCGGCCCGATCCTTGTGCCTTGTCGATGGCCAGTCCCGACAAGTAGTTGAGCAGCACGCTGAATAGCATAAGCAGCACATAGACGGGTTCGCCCCAGGCATAGAAGATAAGTGAGAATATGACCAGTATGATATTCCTGGCCCCCAGACCGCCGCGCCACAGGCCTGCCAGCAGATAGCAGATGGCAAAAGCGGGAATGAATGCGAAAAGGAAGAAAAGATCTGAGAATACCATTCTTTATTATTCGTGTTTTTTCTGTTCGCTTTTATTTGTTTCCGATGATGTCGCGCACCCTGTCGGCAATATAGGTGCCGTTGCTACGGGCTCCCAACTCGCTGGTGTGGGTGCCATCGTAAGTGTATTTAAAGGCTTGTTGTTCGTTCTGGCTTTTCACCTTGCTGTAGCGGTCGAGTCGTATGACGGGCACATCCAGATACTGTCCGCAGGCCTCGATGATGTCGCCGGCACGAAGGATATCGGTCGTATCAGCCTTGATGGTCTCCATGGGTGTGATGAGGATGATCTTTGCCTCAGGACAGAGACGGAACAGGCGACAGCAACTGTAGTAGATGATGCCCTGCAGACTCTCAAGGCTGAACTCTGATGGCTCGAAAGCGTGTGGACGCTGGTCCTGAAACCAAACGTCGTTGGTGCCGGCTGCTATGAGGATAAGGCTGGGCTTTACCTGGCTGCCGTCGTTCATGGCCTCTTCCAACCGACATATCTGGTTCATAATCACGTTATTATCGCCCAGTCTGCCGATATCCTCCTTGGTGTCCCGTCGGGTGTTGGGAGTATGTGTCCATGTCGCTCCACTTCGGGCGTAGCTACGACAGCTACGTGGCTTCATCGCCTCCTTGAACCATGTGTTCCATCCCTTCGGCTTAGTACAGTCATCGCCTCCCAGCCAGGTGTTCGAGTCGCCCAGGATAACCACATCCTCATCTTCTTCTGAAGAGGAAAGATGGGAATAGGGAGAATAGAATAATGACAATAGAGTGAATAGCAGCGAATACATGTAGTTGGAATTAATTGAAGAAGTTCCAGGAAACGCCGAAATGCAGCACGGAGGCGTTCATGGGGTAGTGGGGTGTGAGGAAGTAAGCACGGTTGAACGAAGAGTTGGTGGCGTTTTGCATCAACAGGAAGAATCGTGTGTGCTTCAAATGCAAGTTAGCATAGACATCGACAAAGGGGAAGTTACCAATCTTGGTGCGTGTGGCTGTGTTCTCCTGCACGGCAAACTGGTTGAGGGCAGAGCAGAACTCAGGAGCATTATATTCTGTGAACCATGTGGCAGAACCGCCCAGTTCAACCCTCAGCACCTTGGCAACCATAAACTCCAGATAGAGGTTGGAGAATACGTTGAGGGTAGGCAATGGCAGCACGTCCTCGTTGGACGAGCTCTGATAGGTGAGGAGGTTATCCCAATGAAGAGGACCTAAGCGTAGCTTCTGGTCGAGCTGAGCCGTCATCACGTTGAGGTTGCCGCCATGCTGACGGATACCAGCCTTCATGAGGGTATTCTGCTCGTCGGCACGGGTATATGACATGCCATAGTAGGTATAGTTCTGTATCTCCTCGATGCCCACACGAAGCGTGGTGTTCGTCTTCTCGTAAGTGAAGGCACCCTCGATGCGGGTTCGTGTCTCCTTGCTGAGGCTGTTGTCCCACCAGAAGTGCTTGGCGTGGTAGTGACGCTCGTAGAAGGTAGGGTTCAGACGATGGATATAGGCCTTGGCAGCCAGTCGGACCGTATCGCCAAAGAGTGGGAAGTTGAGGTCGGCACTACCGTCGAGCTTCAGCTGTCCGGCATCCTCGCCGATGAGCCATGTCTCGGCCTTCGCGTTATAGTGAAGGGTGTGGCCCTGTGAGCGGATGAGCTGTCCGCCAATGCTGATGTTATGCTCTGTGGTGCGTTCCAGCAGGGCGATGCCGTTGGTGAGCTCTGGCATCTCGAAGCGACGCAGCTCGTGGGTGGCAAAGACCTTGAGACCAGCGGGCACGTATTTGTTGAAGCCTTCGAGCAGGGCAATGGCCAACGTATTCTTCAAGTAGAGATGCTTCGTTATATCGTTGATGGAGTCGCCGCCATAACTGTTGTCATAGTAGTTGTAGTAGGTGTTGGCGAAATAGTCCTTGGGTGTGGCATAGGCCGTATAACGACGGTCGTAGGAACCTGCCTCCGCTGTATGGATGAAGCTGGTGACAGGCACAAACTCGCGCTTCATGAACAGGTCGGCACTATCCGTCACCAACGTGTCGGTGGTGTTAGGGGGCTGAGCCAGGACTTCTTCGACGTCAATACCCAGACTGTCAGCTTTTGCCTTGGCAGCGGCTTTGGCTGCTGCTGCCGCTTTCTCCTTGGCTGCAGCCATCGCGAACTTACGAGCCTCTATTTCCTCGTCGGTCATCTTCACCTTGCGATAGAATCCCACGGCATAGCGATGGGTCAGGAAAATACGGTCGTTATCGTTACGGTTCCAATGCTGCTGCAGGAACACGGGAATCTCGTTGGAGTTGAATGACTGACCAGAGAGCTCGGGGTGGGTGATAAAGTTGTCGTTAGTGATACCGCCATTCTCCGTAGCCTTCTGATGGTAGGTGGAGTAGATGGCATGCAACTGATACTGGTCGCCCAGATAGCTGGTATAGAAGGTGGCGCCGAAATGGCTCACACTCTGATTCTGGTAGTAACCGCGGGCATAGGCGTAGTTGATGTCGAACCCCATGCCCAGACGCTTGCCTACATTGACGGCGAACTTGGCGTCGAGGTGGTCTTCACCATTCTGCTTGTCGCCGCAGTTGTCGTAGGTCAGGTTGGTGATAGGGGAGAGGGTCTGTGTGAAATGACGCTCGTCTGGGGTCTTCATCACCTGGTCATAGACGTCGAGGAACCCAAACTGCGACTTCTCCCTGCGGTCAATGAAGATACGGTTCTGACGTGCGGCATAGTTCGTTCCGATGGTGTTATACTGTCCGAATGTTCCTGCGCCCAGCGTGCTTTGTGGGAAGAGGTGGGGCATGGTGTCAACCTGGGCGGGGATGATGTCGCCGAACTTGCGGTCGACGGTCCAAACCTTGATGCCCTTGGGTATCTCTTTGTTACCGCGAGTGGAGTCGTGCTTGTTGGGACGGAACGTATTGCGGTTCTGATCGTATTGCGTGTCGGCCACGGTAAATCCGTCGTCAGTCTGTTCGCGAATCTGTGCACACAGCGTCAGGCTGCCTGCAAGAAAGAAGAATGACGTAAGAAGTAAGATGTGAGTCGTGAACCGCAATTTCATATCTTAAGGATGCGCAGAGCCAGTTCTACGAACTTGAACACAGAGGCGCCGATGAGGATGTAGATGGAGAGCTGTTGACTATAGTAGAAATAAACGATGAGTCCGACTATGGCTCCAATCATGAAGATGATGTTGAGCCAGAATCGGAGTGTACGCGTCTTGCTGGAGTCACGGAAGGGCTCCAGGTTATGGCGCTTCGGATGCTGCACTTGTACCTGCTCTTCTGGGCTGAGCAACGATTCGTTATTACTCATTGTTCAGCAGTTTGTTATAGCGGGCGAAGATATAGTCTATGCGGTCGATGGTCTTGCGACGGAACTTACCGCTGACACGAGCCAGCTTGTTCTGCTTGCGGTTCAGACCGTAGCGGTCGGTAATCCACTCCTCGGCCTTATAGACCATAGCGTCGCGCTCCTCCTCATACAGATAATGGATATGCGATACCTTTACCTTGGCCTCGCCGGCCTTGCACTCTACTTGGATGGTGTAGAAGAAACGGGTACGGTCGAGCACCAGGGGCTTGTTCTTGAAGACGAGCCACTCCTGATAGGTGCCCACAACCTCGCCCTTGTCGGCATCCTCGAAACTGATGCGCGACTGCTCAATCTGGTTGGGCTCCTTTGTCATCTTCTGCATATCGTCGCGCAGCAGCGTGAAAATCTGCGACGCACTCTTACCAGGAGCTTGGATGGTGGTCTCAAACACCACGCGGCCATCGACCTCGGGGACGGCACCAACCAGATAGCGAGCGTCCTCGGTGGTCTTTTTCTCAGTCTGCTCCCATGTGTTGTCTTGTGCTGTGGCAGCCAGTGGCATCAGCATCATGGCTGCAAAGAGAAGTTTCTTCATATACCTTATTTTATAATTTTATCGATAAGCGATGCAAAGGTACAAAGATTTTTCTGTTTACGTCTATTCTCTGCTGTGGTTTAACTCCATTTAACAGCCGCTGCTTGATTTGCCCAAATTTTAAGGTGAATATTTGCACCAAACGAAGATTTTTATTATCTTTGCACCCCGAAAATTACAAACAATAATCATTTATATGTCACAAGCTATTCAAAAGACTCTGCGCGATTCTGCCGCCATGCGGTGGACCGCCTTGCTGCTCTTGGCGCTGGCCATGTTCTGCAGCTACATATTCATGGATATCCTTTCACCCATCAAGGATTTGATGGAGACGACCCGTGGCTGGGACTCTACGGCCTTTGGTACGATGCAAGGCTCTGAGGTGTTCCTCAACGTCTTCGTGTTCTTCCTTATCTTCGCAGGAATCATCCTCGATAAGATGGGTGTGCGCTTTACTGCAGTTCTCTCGGCTGCTGTTATGTTGGTGGGTGCCATCATCAAGTGGTATGCCATCAGCGATGCGTTTATCGGCACAGGTCTTGAAGCATGGTTCAACAACAATCTGAACTACATTCCAGTGTTCGACGAGCTGGGTGTGTCGCCTTTCTACGAGGGAATGCCCGCCTCGGCTAAGTTTGCAGCCTGCGGCTTCATGATTTTCGGTTGTGGCTGTGAGATGGCAGGTATTACTGTCAGTCGTGGTATCGTGAAGTGGTTCAAGGGACGCGAGATGGCGCTGGCCATGGGTTCTGAGATGGCATTGGCCCGTCTGGGTGTGACTACCTGTATGATTTTCTCGCCGTTCTTTGCCCATCTGGGCGAGGATATCAGTGTGAGCCGTAGTGTAGCCTTCGGCGTTGTGCTGATGTGTATTGCCTTGATCATGACCATCGTTTACTTTGTGATGGACCAGAAACTCGACGCACAGACCGGTGAGGCCGAGGAGAAGGATGATCCCTTTAAGATTAGCGACCTTGGTCAGATTCTGACCTCCAGCGGCTTCTGGCTCGTTGCTCTGCTCTGCGTGCTGTATTATTCTGCTATCTTCCCCTTCCAGAAGTATGCCGTTAACATGCTGCAATGTAACCTGACGCTGACAGAACCCTCAGGCGACTCGTTCTGGGCTACGCCCGAGGTGACGTTCATCCAGTATGCCATCACGCTGGTTGTGGCAGGTACCGGCTTTGCCAGCAATTTCATGAAGAATAAGCAGAAAAAATACTTGTTGCTGGGCATCTCTGTCTTCGCGCTGATCGTATATTGCTATATGGGGTATATGCGTCAGTCGGCAGGCAGCATTTTTGCTGTGTTCCCCTTGCTGGCTGTGCTCATCACCCCGATTCTTGGTTCTTATGTTGACCATAAGGGTAAGGCCGCCTCGATGCTGGTATTGGGTTCGCTGTTGCTCATTGCCTGTCACCTGACATTCGCTTTCGTGCTTCCGCTCTTCAAAGGCTCTGCCGTGGGTGGTATCATCATTGCCTATGCCACTATCCTGGTGCTTGGTAGCAGCTTCTCTCTTGTTCCTGCATCTCTCTGGCCCTCAGTGCCTAAGCTCGTTGACGCTAAAGTAATAGGTTCAGCTTATGCCCTCATCTTCTGGATTCAGAATATCGGTCTGTGGCTGTTCCCTCTGCTCATCGGTAAGGTGCTTGATGCCACCAATCCTGGCGTGGAGAATCCCACCGAGTTTGACTATACCTGGCCGCTCGTCATGCTGGCAGGTCTAGGTGTTGCAGCTCTCTTGCTGGGCCTCGTGCTGAAGGTGGTTGACAAGAAGAAAGGCATAGGATTGGAAGAACCCAATATCAAGGAGTAGCCTGTGGGAAACAACGTATCTGAAATACTGGCAAAACTGGGCATCGGCGAGCTGAACGAGATGCAGCAGGATGCCATGAGTCATATCCTGAGGGGGCGGAACGACGTGGTCGTTCTGTCCCCTACTGGAACAGGTAAGACACTGGCCTATCTCTTGCCGCTGGTGCAGATGCTTGACGTTCAGAACGATGCTGTACAGGCTTTGGTGATAGTGCCCGGCCGTGAGCTGGCCTTGCAGTCGGATACGGTTATGAAGTCTATGGGCTCTGGCTTGCGTTCACAGGCCTGCTATGGCGGTCGCACAACGATGGACGAACATCGTGTGATGAAAAAGAACCGTCCGCAGCTAGTCTTCGGCACGCCTGGCCGTTTGAACGACCATCTGGACAAAGGCAATATCGATTCACACCTTATTAAATATATAGTCATCGACGAGTTCGACAAATGTCTGGAGATGGGCTTCCAGGATGAGATGTCGCGCCTGCTGGCCAAGTTGCCGTTGCTGGAGCGTCGTTTCCTGCTGTCGGCTACTGATACAGAGCTCATCCCTCGCTTCGTTGAGATGGGTCGTACTGACCGCCTTGACTATCTGGTGGAGGAAGAGCCGCTCAACGATAGGGTGGAGGTCTATAGCGTGAACAGCCCTGAGAAAGATAAGCTGGAGACACTGGCACATCTGCTGATGTCGCTGGGCGAGACACAGAGCATCGTGTTCCTGAACTACCGTGACTCGGTGGAGCGTACCGACCAGTTCCTGCGTAAGCGAGGCTTTGTAACGAGTGCCTTTCACGGTGGTCTTGAACAGCGACAGCGTGAGGATGCCCTCTATAAGTTCTCCAATGGCTCGGCCACGGTTCTGATATCTACAGACCTGGCTTCGCGTGGCCTTGATATTCCCCATATCGACAATATCATCCACTACCATCTGCCTGCCAACGAGGAGTCGATGGTTCACCGTGTGGGCCGAACGGCACGCTGGGACCAGATGGGTCGCACGTTTTTCCTGATAGGTCCTGAGGAGCACATGCCCGAGTTCATCAACTGTCCTCTGTCCGCTTTTGACTTTCCTCCTTCCACCCAAACGCCTCTGCCTCGCATGGCTACGCTCTATATCGGCAAGGGCAAGAAGGATAAGATATCGAAGGGCGACATCGTGGGCTTCCTCTGCAAGAAAGGCGGACTGGAGCCTGATGAGGTAGGGCGCATCGACGTGAGCGACCGCTATGCCTATGCCGCCGTGAAGCGTGAGAAGCTGCAACAGGTCATCCGACTGACGCGCGGCGAGAAGGTCAAAGGCATACGAACAGTGGTCGAACCGGTGCGCTAATGGTTAGCAGTTGACACGTAGACTTGACAAAATGAAAGGAAAAACATGCTTTTTCATTAATTTATGCCAAAATATTTGCCCAATTCAAATAAAAAGTGTAATTTCGCACGCAAATTTGGAAATTAGTATAAAAACCCAATAAACAATTACAAAAAAGTTATGAAGAAGTACAACTTTAATGCAGGCCCATCAATGCTTCCCCGCGAGGTCATTGAGGCAACCGCCAAACAGTGTTTAGACTTCAATGGTTCTGGTCTCTCTCTCATGGAGATCAGCCATCGTGCAAAGGATTTCCAGCCCGTTGTTGACGAGGCTGTTGCTCTGGTAAAGGAACTCCTCGATGTTCCTGAGGGCTATTCAGTCATCTTCCTGGGCGGTGGTGCCAGTCTTGAATTCTGTATGATTCCTTATAACTTCCTGATTAAGAAGGCTGCTTACCTGAACACTGGTGTGTGGGCAAAGAAGGCCATGAAGGAAGCTAAGCTTTTCGGTGAGGTAGTAGAGGTGGCTTCTTCAGCCGATGCCAACTACACCTTCATCCCTAAGGATTGGAGCGTGCCTGCCGATGCAGACTATCTGCATATTACTACCAACAACACCATCTACGGTACTGAGATTCGTAAGGACCTCGATGTCAACGTGCCTCTGATTGCCGATATGTCTTCTGATATCTTCAGCCGTCCTATCGACGTGAAGAAGTACGACGCTATCTATGCTGGTGCTCAGAAGAACCTGGCTATGGCCGGTGTGACCATCGTCATCCTGAAGGACGAGAAATTGGGCAAGGCTCCTCGTGAGATTCCTACCATGCTCGACTATCGCACTCATGTTGACAAGGGCTCTATGTTCAATACACCTCCTGTGGTGCCCATCTACAGTGCTCTTGAGACGCTCCGTTGGATTAAGAAGAACGGTGGTGTCGAGGCTATGGACAAGCTGGCTAAGCAGCGTGCCGAGATCGTCTATGGTGAGATTGACCGCAACAAGATGTTCCAGGGTACCGCCAAGGCTGAGGACCGTTCGCTGATGAACCTCTGCTTCGTCATGGCTCCTGAGTATCAGGAACTCGAGAAGGAATTCCTCGACTTCGCAGTATCAAAGGGTATGGTAGGTGTGAAGGGTCACCGTTCTGTTGGTGGCTTCCGTGCATCTTGCTACAACGCTCAGACCATCGAAGGTGTTAACGCCCTCGTTGCCTGCATGAAGGAGTTTGAGGCTAATCACTAATACATTGAACATTAAAGATTGAACATTAAGATGAAAGTATTAGTTGCAACAGAGAAGCCATTCGCAGCTGCTGCGGTGAATGGCATTAAAGCAGAAGTAGAGGCCGCTGGCAACGAGCTGGTGCTGCTGGAGAAATATACAGAGAAGGCTCAGCTGCTGGATGCTGTGAAGGATGCTGACGCGCTGATTATCCGTTCGGATAAGGTTGACGCCGAGGTGCTCGACGCTGCCAAGCAGTTGAAGATTGTGGTACGCGCTGGTGCCGGTTACGACAATATCGACCTCGCCGCTGCTACCGCCCACAACGTAGTTGCTGAGAACACCCCTGGTCAGAACGCTAACGCCGTAGCCGAGCTCGTGTTCGGTCTGCTGGTGATGGCTGTCCGTGGTTTCTACAATGGTAAGAGCGGTTCTGAGCTGCTGGGTAAGAAACTGGGTATCCTGGCTTTCGGTAATGTTGGTCGCAACGTGGCCCGCATCGCCAAGGGCTTCGGCATGGACGTTTATGCCTACGATGCTTTTTGCCCTGCAGAGGTCATCGAGCAGGCTGGTGTTCACGCTGTTTGCTGCCAGGATAAGTTGTTCGAGACTTGCGACGTTGTTTCACTCCATATCCCCGCTACGCCTGAGACCAAGCAGAGCATTAACTACGACCTGGTTGGTAAGATGAAGAAGGGTGGCATCCTCGTCAACACAGCCCGTAAGGAGGTTATCGACGAGGCTGGCCTTATCAAGCTGATGCAGGAGCGCGAGGACCTGAAGTTCGTGACTGACATCATGCCCGATGCCAACGACGAGTTCGCCAAGTTCGAGGGCCGTTACTTCTCTACTCCCAAGAAGATGGGTGCTCAGACAGCCGAGGCCAACATCAATGCTGGTATCGCTGCTGCTAAGCAGATCAACGCTTTCTTCAAGGATGGTGACACAAAGTTCCAGGTGAACAAGTAAGTTATGGCTATCGTAAAACCATTCAAGGGTATCCGTCCACCGAAGGAGCTGGTGGAGAAAGTGGAGAGCCGTCCTTACGACGTGCTCGACAGCGAAGAGGCTCGTGCCGAGGCTGGTGACAATGAGATGAGTCTTTATCATATCATCAAGCCGGAGATTGACTTCCCCGTCGGCACCTCTGAGTACGACCCGCGCGTCTATGAGAAGGCTGCCGAGAACTTCCAGAAGTTCCAGGATAAGGGATGGCTGGTACAGGATGAGCAGGAACATTATTATATCTATGCTCAGACGATGAACGGCAAGACCCAGTATGGTCTTGTGGTTTGTGCTCATACCGACGACTATATGGCCGGCCGCATCAAGAAGCATGAGCTGACCCGTCGCGATAAGGAAGAGGACCGCATGAAGCATGTTCGTGTGAACAATGCCAACATCGAGCCCGTGTTCTTTGCCTATCCTGACAATGCTGTGCTTAACGAGCTCATCATGCGCTATGCCGCCACCAAGCCCGAGTATGACTTCATCGCTCCTATTGATGGCTTCCGTCATCAATTCTGGGTCATCAACGATGCCAAGGATACTGAGACCATTACGGCCGAGTTTGCCAAGATGCCGTCGATGTATATTGCTGACGGTCACCACCGCAGCGCTGCTGCTGCCCTCGTTGGTGCAGAAAAGCAGAAGCAGAACCCCAACCACAAGGGCGATGAGGAGTATAATTTCTTCATGGCAGTATGCTTCCAGGCTTCTCAGCTCACCATTCTCGACTATAACCGCGTGGTGAAAGACCTTAATGGTCTCTCGTCAGAGGATTTCCTGAAGGCGCTGGCCAAGAACTTCGTGGTCGAGGACAAGGGTACTGAGATTTACAAGCCCCAGCAGCTCCATGAGTTCTCGCTCTATCTGGATTTGCATTGGTATAGCCTGAAAGCCAAGGAGGGAACCTACGACAACAACGATCCTATCGGCGTGCTCGATGTCGATATCTCCAGCCGTCTGATTCTCGACGAGATCCTGAACATCGGCGACCTGCGTTCTTCGCAGCGTATCGACTTCGTAGGTGGTCTTCGTGGACTGGGCGAGCTGAAGCGTCGCGTTGACTCAGGCGAGATGCGTGCTGCCCTGGCGCTCTATCCTGTATCCATGCAGCAGATTATGGATATTGCCGACAGCGGTAAGATTATGCCGCCGAAGGCAACCTGGTTCGAGCCGAAGCTGCGCTCAGGATTGGTGATTCATAAGCTCTCTTAATGGAAAAAGACGAGTTTAAGACTATCAAGAATACAAGCGAGGGATTTTACTCTGAGAAGCGGAGTAAATTCCTCGCTTTTGCTCACCATGTGGAAACCCTCGACGACATCAAGGAGCTCCTTGCCCAATATCGTAAGAAATATTATGATGCCCGTCATGTCTGCTACGCCTATATGCTGGGAGCGAGTAGGGAGGAGTTTCGCGCCAACGATGATGGTGAGCCTTCCAGTACTGCCGGCAAACCTATTCTCGGCCAGATCAATAGCAACGAGCTGACTGATATCCTCATCGTCGTGGTGCGTTATTACGGTGGTGTCAACTTAGGCACCAGCGGCCTTATTGTGGCTTATCGAGAGGCTGCCTCCGATGCTATTGCCCACGCCGATATCGAGACCCGTCAGGTAGAGGAACGCATCGTTTACAAGTTCCCTTATGAGATGATGAACGACGTGATGCGCGTGGTGAAGGATATGCAGCCGCGCATCATCAGTCAGACCTATGACAATACCTGCGAAATCACCCTCTCTATCCGACAGGGAGAAGCCGCTCAGCTTCGTGCTCGCTTAGAGAAACTCAGACTATAGCTTAATCGTAACGGCCTTTCCGTTATATTCCACCGTCTGGCCCTTCGGATTCTGAAGGTTTAGAGGGGTTGGGTTGTCCTTTGAAACCAAGACGATATGAAAGCGGCGCTGCTTCAGCATGCCAGGAAAAGAACCCTGACGCTGCGAGAGGGTGACGGTGCGCTGCGCATCATCATAGCGGATATCGATGGTGGCGTATTTGCCCTTCTCGTAGTTATAGTTCGTGCCCTCGTCCTCGTAGAGCTCAAAGGCTCCGTCCTGACCAGCATAGACGTAGAGGTTGATGAGCTCCGCCGCCTTCTCGTCGCTCCATTGCATCTCAGGTCCGAAGGGGATGATGGCTCCCTCGCGCACGAAGACAGGAATCTGCTCGTAGGGCGCATCGACTATTAACTGTCGGCTTGTGGTCTCTGCGTCAACAACCATTCTGCCCGTGTAGAGGTCGTACCACCCGCATTGGCGCGGGAAATATACGCTGCGGTTGCGAGCCTTGTAATAGCCCACGGGACAGGCCATCAGCGCCGGACCTAACATCCATTGGTTGCCAATGTCCAGCACGTTGCTGTCGCCGTTGAAGTCCATGACCAACGCGCGCATCAAGGTGTAGTCCTTGAAGTGTGCCCAACCGGCCAGCGAGTAGAGATAGGGCATGAGCCGGTAGCGCAGGCGGTCGTAATATACAAACGACTTGTAGGCGGGATGGTTGTCGGGAGCAATGTTCCATATCTCGCGCAGCGGCCACTGGCCGTGACTGCGGAAGATAGGGATGAAAGCGCCGAACTGGTTCCAGCGTGTCTGCAGCTCGCGCCATTCCTTCAGGTCCTCATTCTCCTGTCCTGTGCGGTCAAACAACTGCTGGGCACGCACATAACGGTTCTCTACACAGAAGCCGCCCTGGTCCATACCCCAGAAGGGAATGCCCGACAGCGAGTAGTTCAGTCCGGCCGTCATCTGGGCGCGCATGTCCTCCCAGCGCGTACCGATATCACCACTCCATGTGGCTGTTGAATAGCGTTGCAGGCCGGCAAAACCGCTGCGCGTCAGCAGGAAGACACGGGGCTCGTTTGATGTTTGAACTTTAAGCTTTGAGGTTTGAGGTTTCCAAACTGAGCGTTGTCCGTTGTAGATGGCATCGGCATTGACCAGCGAGTAGGCATTGAAATATTCTGTGGAGGTGCCCAGGGCGGTAGGACCGCAAAGGGCCTTGCGATACCACATCGGCGTGCAGTCGCGCACATTAGGCTCAGAGGCATCCATCCACCAAGCGTCAACCAGAGTTGAGGATTGTGGATTGAGTATTGAGAGTTTGCTACCGCCCTTGTTGAGGCCGGAGTAGAGTTTTTCGTCCATTTGCTGCCAGAACAGCTGGCGGGCGTCCTTGTCGTAGGCATCGTAGAAGCCACCCACATAGCCTCGTCCCACCCAGTCGTGGATGTCGTCCTTCACGGCTTGCGTGTACATCCATCCCTTTTGGTCGAGTGCCTTGTAGTTGTCGGTGTTCACGTAGAACTTAGGCCAGACGCTGATCATGAAACGCCCGTGCATCTGATGTACAGAGTCAATCATGGCCTGCGGATCAGGATAGCGTGCGGCCTCGAACTCATGACTGCCCCATTGGTCCTCAGGCCAGTAGTTCCAGTCCTGCACGATATTGTCGATGGGAATCTCGCGCTTGCGGAACTCTGCCAGCATCGAGAGCAGCTCGTTCTGTGTCTTATAGCGCTCGCGGCTCTGCCAGAAGCCCAGCGACCACTTAGGATAGAGCGATGCCTTGCCCGTCAGCGTGCGATAGCCGGCAATGACCTCGTCGAGGTTCTCGCCAGCAATGAAATAGTAATCCAGGTCCTGCGCCATCTCACACCATATTGACAGCGCCTCACGCTCCTGCTCACTTCGCGGCTCTGCCACCCGCAGACCGCAGTAGCTCTCGCTGCCGTCGGGTTGCCATTCTATGCGCAGCTGGGCGCGCTGGCCTTTCGTCAAGGGCGTCTCAAACTTATACGCATTAGGGTTCCATGCCGTTCGCCATCGCTCGGAAACCACCTCCTTGCCGTCAATATACACCTTGATGTAGCCAGCGTAATAGAGAATAAACTGATACGTATTCGACTCAGGAGCCTCGATGAATCCCTCGTAAACCACGTTCGCGCCAGCCAGGTTAAAGCCCTGCGGCAGGTTCTTGATACCACCATTATCCGTCAGGCGGGCTATCTCCGACTTGACCGGAGTGCCATATTCATAATAGATAGAGTCCTCGTCGCGTACCAATGTCTTACCCATGTGGTCGGTATAGGTGCCCGTCAGATGACCCTCGCGCCCCTGTTTGTCGTAGAGCTTGAAGGCGCGGTTCAACTGCAGGTAGTCGTGCGGGTTGCCAAAGCGACAGTAGGAATACGCATCCCACAGTATGCCGTAGTTCTTACTGGAGATCACAAAGGGGATGCTCACCTTCGTGTTATACTGAAACAGGTCCTCGTTCTTGCCCTTCATGTTGAACTCCTCGCTCTGATGCTGCCCCAGACCATAGAATGCCTCGTCCTTGGCTGACTGGAACATCATCTGCCACGAAAGACCGTGCTTCTGCTCCTCGGGCATGCTATAGCCCGTCTTCATGCCCAGCTCACGCTCAGGTACCGTGAAATCCCAGAACGAGTAGCAGCCTTCCGTCAGCATGCTGCTCTGGCCGTTGAGGAACTGCATGGAGCCGTCCTCCTTGTTCACACGCACCGCCACGTTCCTGGCCTTCACCACCACGTTGTCGGGGTCAATCATCTGCTGACCCTTGTATGGCTGCTGCGGCACTATCATCAGGCTCTGCCTCTTCTGCGGCAGCTCCTCCTTGCTGGTGGCCCTCACGCGAATGATGTTGTCATTGATGACCTCCAACTGTATTACCTTGGCCTGTCCGCCGTTAGGACGAATGGTAACCACGTTACCCTCCTGCTTCACGTCAGCCGCCGTTGCCGCCATCGCCATCCACGATAGTGCTATTGTCGCCAGATATTTTAGTTCTTTCATCAGTCTCTCTGTTTTTAGCATTGTTTCGTCTGCAAAATTACAAAAACAATTTGAGATAATTGTTTCTTTCCTTCATTTTTATCGAACTTCAAGCCGATGCCTGTAGGTAAAAGCGTGACAGTTACAGTTGTGACAATTAAAAATTGAGCACAACATATCCTTATATATATCTTATAACTAATTAATATATAGATAGTTATATATAAAAAGAAGAAATGCGAATGCTAAAAAAACAACTGTCACAACTGTAACTGTCACAATTGGGCTATTCATAATTCACCTAAAAAGCTATAAATCAATGAGATACGATATTACAAAGATTGTTGCCCCTGCGATACCAACGCTTGGAAAAGGCACAGAATGTATCAAAATTCTGCTCTCGTAGGTATAAAAAGACATGCACAAACCCCAGGTTCCGATGTTTTTTCCCATACTTGGCGCTCATTTGAGTGATGTAGAATTCATGTATTCGGACAGGAAATACCATGAACTTTGTCCAAATGGGGCTATTTAATTGCTTGAAACACCCGTTGAAATAGGGTTTATCACTCGTTCCGATAGGACTTTACGGTGTAAGGAAGCATCCCTTAGGGGGGTAAAGTCCTATCGGAATGAGGGTAAGAAGGCATCGTTTTAATTCGTTTCCTTCTTAGAACGCAATTTTCATGAATACGGGGTAGTGGTCGGAGTAGGCGAAGTCTTTCTTGTAGTAGGTCTCGCCCTCCAGCGACTTGTCGTGGAAGATGTAGTCTATGCGCACGCGCTTCTTGCCGGTGAAGGTGTACATGAGCCCCTCGCCACACTCCTTGAAGCCGTCGACGAGGTCGCCCAGCATGGTGTTATAGACATAGGAGTAGGGCACGTCGTTGAAGTCGCCACAGACAATGGCGGGGTATTCCGACTGCTGTATCTCGTTGGCCACTTGTTCAGCCTGACGTGCTCTGACAGCCATACCTCTGGTGTAGCTGCCGTAGATGTAGCTGATGATGGTGTTCTCCTCAGCGGCCTGTCCCTGTGCTTCCATCTTGGCGAAATGGCGCAGGGCGCGGTTGAATCCTGTTGTCTCGAGGTGCACGTTGAAAACGCGCAGGATGTGGCCGTTGACGTCGATGTCGGCCCACATGCCGCTGTTGTTGGTGGCTCCGAAGTCGATGGTCTCGTAGCGCTCGATAGGGAATCGGCTGTAGATGATCATGTCGCCGCGACCGTAGCAATGGGCTGTGAAGTATTCCTTGTAGCTGTCGGAGTTGAGCTTGTCGCCGCTGGTGTCGAGGTATTCCTGCATGCAGAGGATATCGACGCCCTCTTTCCTCATCTCGGCGAGGATGTCCTGTGCCTTGAAGCCTGAGGTCTCGCGGTCGAAGGCTGCCACGTTGTAGGTGGCAATCTTGATGCCTGAACGGCTGGTCTCGCCGCTATTGAAGAGTCCTGTCTGATAGACGGTGCCGAGATAGGGTATGCAGCATAGCAGCGTGACGCCGGGAATGGCGAGCCAGTGCCAGCGTCGGCGCACTATCCAGTAGATGCACATGATGACGTTTCCTGCGATAAGGAAGGGCAGGGCATAGACCAACATGGCCATGGCTGTGCCTGTGGCTGGGTCGACGGTGCCGCCGAAGAGTCCGAAGATGGTGAAGATGGCTATCAGCGTGCTGATAAGCAGAAACATAAATGAGATGTATTTATAGACACCTAATTTACCCATAGCGAAAAATGTGTGTGATTACGAACCGATGTGATGCTTGATAAGCTCGATAAGGTCCTCTACCTTGAAGGGCTTGGCCATGAAGTCGTCGCATCCGGCTGCCTTGGCTTCGCGAATGTTCTCGGGGAAGGCATAGGCGCTGAGGGCAATGACGGGTACTTCCTGATTGACCTCCTTGATGATGCGGGTGGCGTCGAGTCCATCCATCTCGGGCATGCGGATATCCATGAGGATGAGGTCGGGCTTTTCTTCTTCGAACATGGTAACGGCCTCAATGCCATTGTGGGCGCGGATGAGGTTGTAGCGCTTCTGCAGCACGATGCGTACCAGCTCGTAGTTGCTCTCCTCGTCTTCTGCCACCAGCACGGTCTTCATGTTGTTCTGGTCGAGGTTGTGGCTCACGCGCAGCGTGCGCATATTGTTGCCAAAGCGGTTGCTGATGGCCATGCCGCCCACGTTGCCTGAGAACGGCAGCGTGAATACGAAGTTGGAGCCTTCGCCCACTTTGGAGTCCACCTTGATGTTACCACCCATCTTCTCGACAATGATGCGACAGAGGGCCAGTCCTAATCCGAAGCCCCGCTGCTGCTCAGCGTCTTTCGATGCGTAGGTGTCGAAGATATGTTCTATGAAATTGGGGTCGATGCCTGAGCCTGTGTCAGAAACAAAGAACTCAATTTCCTCGGTATCGTTGATAAGTCGGTAGCCAAAGGTGATGGAACCTTTCGGCGTGTGCTTGAGTGCGTTCGAGATCAGATTTGAGAAGACCTGCGTGATACGGTTCTCGTCGGTATCCATCACGGCCGAGAGCTCCGGCTTCTGCCATGTGAGCGTGACCGTCTCGGGACAGCGGAACTTGAACAGCTGCTTGATGCTGTTCATCAGCGTGTTGAGGTCAGTGGGGTTTTTCTTGATGACGATTTCGCCTGACTCTACTCTTGACAGATCGAGGATTTCGTTGACGAGGCTCAGCAGTCGGCTGTTGTTGCTTTCGATGATTTCCATGTAGTTGAGGCGCTCCTCCTGCGAATCGGTCTCAGCCATGACTCTTGAGAAACCTTCGATAGCATTCAGCGGGGTACGGATTTCGTGTGACATGTTCGCCAGGAACAACGACTTCATCTGGCTGGCTTTTTCTGCTTTAGCCGCCTTCTCCTCGTATTCCTTCAGCTTTTGGTTGGCCTGTTGCAATTGTGTGTTTGCCAACTCAAGTTCCTGAGTAACTTCAGCTAGTTTCTTCGCTAATTTTTCTTTCTCGTCTAGACTCATTCTTGCCAAGCGTACATTAGTGGGTGCAAAATTACTAAAAAAAAATCGTTCAGCCGAATAAAAACTCAAAAACTTTCTAAAATTTTATCCTCGGCGTGCTTTTTCCCATGTTCCGCTGGTGTGGTGGGTCATCAGATACCTGACTCCCAGGAACACGTTGAGGTTCATGAACAGGAAATAATAGGGCACGTAGAGCAGCTTGTTGCGGTGGCCGGCACGCTCCAGCAGATAGCCTGCGAGGGCTGCGAGATAGAACAGCAACTGGAGCACAGCCACGACGCTGTAGAACCAGTGGGCACCCAGGATGACAATCAGGATATTGAGGGGAATGAGCATCGCCATGGCCACGGGAGTGATGCTCCATCTTAGCACGCGATGCGACACAAATTGGAAGGCCACCTTGGGGTGGGTGAAGGGGTTCATGAGCGAGCGTAGCCACCAGATGCTCTGCAGTCCGCCGGCAGCGATGCGCCGCTTGCGCTTCGACTCCTCGGAGGTGTCGGCCGACCCGTATTCCATGGCGTAGGCCTCGTGGGTATAGGCTATGCGGTGGCCGTCTTTCAGTATCAGCATCGACATCATGAAGTCGTCGAGCAGCGCGTTGCTCGGGGCCTCGCGGTAGTGGCTCATGCGAACGGCAAACAGCTCGCCGGCGGCACCCATGGCCGAATAGAGGTCGCTGTCCCATTGCTTCAGCGTACTCTCGTATTTCCAGTAGAGGCCCTCGCCCTCGGCCACAGCCTGTCCCGCATGGCGCGCCTTGACGCGTTTCTCGCCCGACACGCAGCTGACATTCTTCTTCATGAACTGTCGCATGATCTCGCGAATGGCGTCGGCATTCAGCATGGTGTTGGCGTCGGTGAACACCACGTACTCGCTCTTGTTCTCGCGCAGGCCGTGCTGCATGGCGGCGGCCTTGCCCTTCCTCTCGGGCGAGAATACCAGTTGGATGTCGTCGTAGGTCTTGAGGATATCGTTCGACTCGTCGTTGCTGCCGTCGGTGACCCACATCACGCAGAGCTTGTCCTTGGGGTAGCTCAGCTGCCTGATGTTCTCCATCTTCTCCTTGATGATGCTGGCTTCGTTGTAGGCGCATATCATCAGCGTGACGTTGGGCAGCAGGTCCTCGTTAAGGGGAAGGATAGGAGTAATCTCCCGTCTGGTGAAGAGCCGTTTGATTCTTAATAAAATGTATAAGACGACGCCGTAACCTACATAAGTGTAGATAACCAGCGCTAAACAAATCCAGAATACTATTTTCAATGCTAACATGATGTCCCTAAGTCTGCTTATCGATGGCAAAGGTACAAAGAATTCTGCTTTCCTCAAAGCGTTATCAATAATATTTTCATAAAAAGCTTTGAGATATGGATAATCTTTATTATCTTTGCACACAATAACTAATAAACTACTTGATATGAAAAGAATCGCACTTACCAGCTTGTTACTGTTGCTGACCGTGATGGTCTTTGCCCAGGAGGACAAGACGCAGTACATCACGAACCCCAGTTTTGAGAACGGAACCAACGCCTGGAGCGTTGACGGTATGGGTCATCAAGGTAACAATTCGTTTACCAAGAAGGGTGGCAACTACTATATGGAGAAGTGGGTGTCATCGGGCAGTAGCGTTGGCAACGGCTCTGTGAAGCAGACCATCGAGAACCTGCCGCGAGGACAGTATAAGCTGACGGTGGCGGCGCAGAACCTGTCGCAGAACAACACCACGAAGCAGAACAGCGGCGCCTATATCTTTGCTGGCGACGAGAAAGAGCCGGTCTATACCCCTGACGACTATTCGGTGACGTTTACTAATATAATAGGTGAGGTGGAGATTGGCTTCGAGGCCAAGAATGCCACGGGTAACTGGATTGCCGTTGACAACTTCCGTCTCTACCTCGTGGCCGAGGTCGATGCCGCGGAGGTCATCGCCGTTATCACAGCTATGATAGACGAGGCCGAGGCGCTGCAGCCTAGCATGATGTCGGCCGTGGCTGCCGCTGACCTTCAGACGGCCATCCTCGCAGCCAAAGCCGTGACCGTTGAGACCCCCGATGCCGACATGCAGAAGGCTTGCAAGGACCTGAAGCAGGCTATGGCTCAGGCCAAGCTCTCTATAGCCGAATATCAGGCGTTGGCCGATAAGATTGCCGAGGTGGAGGCACAGTATAACGAAAGCCTGAATGGCGCTGCCGAGTTGAAGGCTGCCATCGATGCTGCCAAACTGCTGGTGGCCAATCCTGAGGCTACCTCGCAGCAGCTGGCTGACGAGATTGTTGTGCTCGACAAGGCCCTGCTGGCCTTTATGCTGGCCAATGCCACGCCGGGTACCGGCACCGCCCCGCAGGTCACCGAGACCAACCACTTTGTAGCTACTGGCGCCACTCAGGCCCTGATGCGTGCCAAAATGGTAGGCTCCGATATCCTGGAGCGTGGCGTTTGCTGGAGCACAGAGCATAACCCCACGGTGCTCGACAACCGCACCACCAAGGTCTTCTCGCTCAAGGGACTCCTGTTCCACGTCAAGGACCTCGAACCCGCTACCGTTTACTATCTGCGTCCTTATGTCATGAACAAGACCTATACGGTGGCCTATGGCGATGAGGTGAAGATTGTGACGCATCCCAAGGGCACTTGTAACGGCACATGGGACGAAGGCGCGCCCGACGAGGCTGCCAATGCTCGTTGTCGTAACGCCATCAAGCAAACCATCGACTATTTCAACGAATGGACAGGTATCAAGGGCTTTACGCTCTCAGGACACTATGGCTCTGAGACACCCACGGCCGACTGCTCTTATGGCGGATGGATGCGCATAGGTCCCAATGCCGGCAACCAGGCCATAGGTACCGTGCTCCACGAAACGGGTCATGGCGTGGGCGTGGGAACACATTGGCGCTGGTACGACTGCAAGGACACGCGCGAAGGCACATCCACAGGCAAATGGCTGGGACGAGAGGCCAACGACGTGCTCCACTTCCTGGAGAACAACTACGACAGCCAGCAGGTTTATTTCACAGGCGATAAAACCCATGGCTGGGGATGGGGCTCGAACAATGGCGCTGCCATCTCCTACGACTGGCTGGTCAACGGCGCCGACAAGGACAAGCATACCGAGATTCAGTATATTGGCGGCATGTGCATCCTCCATGGCCTGTTCATTGATGGACTCTGTCCTACCAGTGCCGACGTCAACGGCATCTCGGGCTATACCTATAACTTCGACGACGGCAAGAAGTACTACCTCATGTGCAAAAGCAAAGACCGCGGACTGGGCGGCGGTGTGCTCTATCAGCGCTCGTCAACGGGAGCCGGATGGAAGTACAACCTTTCCGACGATGTTATCAGCGACTCGGCAGCATGGTATATGGAGTTCAACGCCAAGACCGGCTATTACATGTTCAAGAACGTAGCCTCGGGCAAGTACCTCTCTCACGCCTCTACCAGCATCACCATGAAGGAGATGGCTAACCCCACGGCCAACGAGCAGTTCCAACTCATGCCCGACCGTACCGACGTGACCATAGGAACGGGAGCCGACAAGATCAAGACCCACGGCTTCTGGTTCACATGGAGCAACGGTAGCACCAGCAAGGCCCTGGGGGCCAATGTCTATGGCACCGTTACAGGCTTCGGCACCGTGGCGCAGGCTAACTTCAGCTTCGCCAATACCGCCACCGCCCAACAATGGATTATCATCAGCGAGGACGAGCTGGAGGACTATCGCACCATCGCTATCGCCACCACCATCGAAGCCGCTGAGGTTGATGCCTGGACGCCCGACGAGGGCAAGGCCGTCGATGCCTTCTACACCACTGGCGGCATTCGTCAGCAGAAGATGCAGAAGGGCTTCAACATCATCCGCTACTCGGATGGTACTACCAAGAAAATCGTTGTCAGATAAGCAAATATTACAGGAAAAAATAAGAAGCACCGGCTCTGTTGATGGGGTCGGTGCTTCTTGTGTTACTTGCTCACTTCGTTTTCTTCCTGCATGTCTATGAATTGTCGCTTGGAGTCGTAGAACTCGTACTGCAGGAAAGCCATCTTCTGGCTTGGAACGACTCGGATGCCCAATCCATATTTCAGCTGCCAGCGACGCTTCAGGGAGATGACTCCCTGGTTGATATAGGCAGCGACATAAGGGTGGACGTGGAGTGTGAAACGCTTGATGCCTATCTTGTTGACAAGGCGGTCAATTTTGCTCTCGAGCTGGTCGGTGAACAGGATGCTGGCTTTGATTTTGCCTGTGCCGTGACATGTGGGGCAGCTTTCCTCGACGGCGACGTCCATGGCAGGACGAACACGCTGGCGAGTGATTTGCATGAGCCCGAATTTGGACAATGGCAAAATGTTGTGGCGAGCACGGTCTTTCTTCATGTTCTCGCACATCCTTTCGTAGAGTAGCTGGCGGTCCTCGGCCAGGTTCATGTCGATGAAGTCGACGACGATGATGCCACCCATATCCCTGAGGCGCAGCTGGCGTGCCAGTTCGTCGGCAGCACCGAGGTTCGTCTCGAGGGCGTTGGCTTCCTGTCCGTTTTCTTTCTTGATGCGTGTCCCGCTGTTGACATCGACGACGTGCATGGCCTCTGTATGCTCAATAATGAGGTATGCGCCACGTTTGTAGTTGACTGTACGTCCGAAACCTGACTTGATTTGCTTGGTAACGTCGAAGTTGTCGAAGATGGGTACATTGCCTTTGTAAAGCTTGACAATGTCGGCCTTGTCGGGGGCAATAAGGGTGACGTAGTTGCGAATCTGGTCGTAGATTTCGGCATCGTTCACATGGATGCCGTCGTAGGTGGGATTGAAAAGGTCGCGAAGCAGCGCTACGGCGCGTGTCTGTTCTTCGAAGATAAGCTTCGGGCGCTCAGTGGTCTTCTGTACTTTTGAGATGGCTTCTTCCCATCGTTTCAGCAGCACCTTGAGCTCTGTGTCGAGCTCGGCTGCTTTTTTGCCTTCTGCCACTGTGCGGACGATGACTCCGAAGTTCTTCGGTTTCATGCTCTGCACGAGCTGCTTGAGCCTGCTACGCTCTTCTCCTCGCTTGATTTTGCTGGATACAGAAACTTTCTCACCGAAGGGAATGAGGACCATGAAACGGCCGGCGAAGCTGAGCTCGCACGTCAGGCGAGGACCTTTCGTGTTGATGGGTTCCTTAACCACCTGCACCATGACTTCCTGTCCTACCTTCAACACGTTCTGAATGCTTCCGTCCTTAGGGAGTACGGGTTGGAAGGTGGCCTTCTGGATGGGGTAGAGTTTCTTTCGATCGCTTGCTACCTGCTTGAGGTATTTCTCGTATGAACTAAATTGAAGCCCTAAATCAAGATAATGCAGAAACGCATCTTTCTCCGAGCCAACATCGACGAAGCAAGCGTTCAGGCCGGGCATGAGCTTGCGCACCTTGCCCACATAGATGTTTCCAACGGCAAACGACGCTTCACGCGGCTCGTTCTGATATTCTACCAGGCTCTTGTCTTCAAGCAGCGCGATAGAAATCTCTTTTGGTTGGACATCGATAATTACTTCGCTTGTCATTCTCTTGTTGGGGTTGTTGACTTGATTGTGCTTTTTACTAAAAGGGTGCACCAAACGCAAAATGTGGTTTGGTACACTCCTTCCATCTTTTCTTTCGTCAGTTACATTTACTTGCTCTTATGACGATTCTTGCGCAGTCTCTTCTTACGCTTGTGTGTGGCCATCTTGTGACCCTTTTTCTTCTTTCCGTTTGGCATAGTTTTAAAAATGTTTTATTTGATACTAAATTCTGAATAGTCCTCTTTAATCGTTCACCATGCGGTCGATGAAGCTCTTGCAGGGCTTGAATGCGGGGAGATCGTGGGCCTCGATGACGAGTGTGGTGTTCTTAGAGATGTTACGAGCCGTCTTCTGGGCACGATGCTTCACGATGAAGCTACCGAAACCGCGCAGGTACACGTTTTCCTTGTTGTTAGCGAGACTCGTGCGGATTTCCTCCATGAATGACTCTACCACTACCGAAACTTCTTTGGCATTGACGCCTGTCTGCATGGAAATTGTCTTTACTATTTCTGCTTTGGTCATATCGTTTTTTCTTTGTTGTTTTATTGATGTTCTTGATTTGGGACTGCAAAGATACTCATTTTCAGTCAGATATGAAAATTTTTTTGCTGTTTTTTAGAAAAAACATTCAAAATAGGTGTTTATTAATCACTAAAATACTCAGTTAGCTCCTTTTCGACGTCGGAATCGGCCGTATTCAGGTCGCGAATGATGACGCCTTTTTCAAGCAGCGCGACGCGCGATGAGATGTCGACGGTGTGCTGCAGGTTGTGACTACTAATAAGTATGGTAGCGCGCGTGCGATCGGAGTATTCCTTGAGTGTGCGTTTCAGAATGTTCTGGCTGGTGGGGTCGAGGAAGTTGAAGGGCTCGTCGAGGATGACGAGCTTGGGCTCTCTGATGAGTGCCGAGATGATACCCACCTTCTGCTTGTTGCCTGCCGAGAGGTTGCGAATCAGCTTTTTCTGTCCGAAGACCTCGCCAGCGGCCAGGTGTTCGTACTGCTGCAAGCGGCTTTCAATTTCCTTCTGTGGCGTGCCGCTGATTTTCCCGATGAACGAGAAATACTCCTCTGGCGTGAGGTAGTCGATGAGGAAGCCCTCGTCGATAAAGGCGCCGGTCATGGTCTTCCAGTCTTCTGATAAGGCAGGGTTGATGCCGTTGATTTCTACTGTTCCTGTGTCGGGCTGCAAGAGGTCGAGCAGCATGCGGAACAGGGTGGTCTTGCCGGCTCCGTTGTTGCCTACGAGTCCCAGCATGTCACCATCGTTGATGGTGAACGAGGGAATGTCGCAAGCAACAGTTGTGCCGAACTTTTTCTTAAGGTTTTCTATCTTGATCATTGTTCTTGTTGTTTCAGTCAATCAAGGGTTGTATTTATTCTTACGATTATACGAGGCCGCGGCCGTGACAGTTCTTGAACTTCTTACCGCTACCGCAAGGACAGGGGTCGTTGCGGCCTGGCATCTTGTCGCGGACGATAGGTGTGCGGGTCTGCGGGGCGCGGGTATCGTGCTGGGCGGCTGCCTGCTGGCTTCTGTCAACGAGCTGCTCCTCCTGCACGTTCTGCTTGTTCTCGGTGTACTGCTGGCGGTTGGTGTGCTCCTCGGGAGCTGCCTCGCGCACCTCTTGCTGCATCTCGGGAATCTGTCCGCGGTTCAGCACAGACATGGTGCGGTTGTTCATCTCGTTGATCATGTTGTCCCACACCTTGGCGCTCTCCAGCTTGAA
>Ga0310690_10002239_pt1 | contig 32014 bp, 24 predicted proteins | sample AusTroGonzalo_MG_2_FD_207661 | JGI IMG/M metagenome (GOLD analysis project Ga0310690, IMG submission 207661) | Bovine rumen microbial communities from tropical cattle in Woodstock, Queensland, Australia - Gonzalo_04 (v2) (version 2) | ecosystem: Host-associated > Mammals > Digestive system >...
TGCTTCAGCCAGTTATAAGAAATCTTCATTGAGTTGTGTTTTTAATAAGCCTGCAAAGATACAAAAAATTAGCAAATGCGCAAATGAGTAAATTAGCAAATGAAATTTTTGTATCTTTGCCAATACTTTCATAATTCATAATTTCAAATCTTCTAACCTCCTAACCTTCTAACCTCCTAACCTTCTAACCCCTTAATTATCATGAAAAAATCAATTGCCCTTTTCTTCTTCGTCCTTTTCTCCACACTGGCTTCTTTCGCCCAGAATCCCATTCCGGCCCATTTCGACGAATGCGTTGATTTGGTGGCTACAGTGTGGCGGCTTTCCGGTGCCCATGAATACAGTCGCTGCGACGTTCCTAACTATGCGCATGAGGTCGATTCCGTTTTCGCAGCCTACAAAGAGCACCCTGTTGTACAGCTGGCCCGTCAATATCCGCAGGAATCCGGAATCGGTTACGACGCGGTTGCTTCGTATGGTTTGCATCTGACCATGATGGAAAACGGCGATATTGTGCTCAACGACAATTTCGCGGAAGGAGGCGATGCCTCTTTCGACCGTTGGACTGAGCAGCAGAAAAAGGATTTTTTGGAACCGCTGAATGATTTTTATCGCACTTCCCATTTCCACGACTGGTACTTGAGGAAAAAAGACTTCCATGCGCAGGTTGAGGAGGCGTTCAACGCTATCAACGAGAAGGTGGACTACAGCTGGTTCAGCAGCTATTTCGGTCCCCAAAGCGGCAGTAGCTTCCGCATTGTGCTCAGTCTGCTGGTGGGTCCGAATAATTACGGGTGCAGTGCCCGATTGAAAGATGGCAGTAACGCTTTGAGTCCCGTCATCGGCTGTTGTCAGCTTGATGAGAACGGGGAGATATTCTACAAAGCGAACGCTGTGCTGCCCATTGTCATCCACGAGTTCTGCCACCACTACTGCAACCCGTTGAACAACCAATTCTGGTCTTTGATGAGCAAATCGGCTGAAAAGGTGTATAAGGAGAGAGAAGAGCAAATGCGGAAATCCGCCTACGGATCGGCACAGATTATGATGAATGAGACATTTGTCCGTGCTTCGGTAATCCGCTATATGAAAACGCATTATCCGCAACTCGATGAATCCGCACTTATCGAAGAGGAAGAAGAACAGGGATTTATTCTTACCCAAACTCTGTGTGAGGCGCTGAAACAGTATGAGCAGCAACGCGACAAGTATGTTACGATGACCGACTTTATGCCTGTTTATGCCCAATCCATCAACGACTTTGATCTGAAAGAATATTTGAAACAATACAAGAAAGAGCAAAAAGAGCTGGCCAAGATGAACGCCACTTACAAAGTGAATATCAAAAACGGTGCCAAGAATGTGCCCAGCGGTCTTTTCCATCTCATCATCAAATTCTCCAAACCAATGACAGGGGGTATAGCTTTGGGTTACAGTCAAACTGGAGCAGATTTTCCTACGGTCAAAAATTACTCATGGCCTGATGACCGTACTTTGGATGCCGTCTTCTCTCTGGAACCCTCGCATCAGTATGGCTTTACGGTTTTAGGCTCTTACTTCACTACCGCGGACGGCCATACTGCCGGAGACACCAAAGAGTTCAACTTCACTACTTCCTCAGCCAATAAATGAGAGCGGCGATGACGAGGAGCGATTATCAATTCTCGTTTGGTGCACAGGAAGAGGGTATTCTCAAACTCCAGTGGCTGTAATTTCCCAAGGAGTCAATTTCCAACATTATGGGCATGTAATTCACTTTTTGAAAATCAGGAATTATCTTTTTCAGGATATTATTGGCCACCATTTTATCCAGACCGCTTCTACTGTCAAATCTATAGGCGCTTCCTTTGTAGTTGACTTCTGATAATAGCTTGTCAAAATGTGATTTGTCTGAAAAATAAATGACAATAACCCCTATGGAATCTTCTTGTAATAGGGGATTCTGCAAGAACTGCTCTTCAAGACTTGGTTTGCACGCCCTACACCATTGGGCTCCGATAAAGATAAAACTTGTTTTGGAATGCTCTATTTCCTTCGACAGCAAGTCTATACATTCTTGTTCATTCGAAGTCGAGGTGTGAAAACAAGAACTTGTCCCAAAAGAGAGACAGATTGTTGATAATAAGAAAACAAATATTCTTTTCATGGTCTTTTTTTTTGTTTGTTATCAAATTTTTTTGTTGCATCTAACAACAAGCTTTTCATGTTTATGATTACAAGGGGCAAAGATATAAAAAGTCTTCTTTCACGATAGTAAATGCGTTGAAATTTTTCTCAAGGGGCGAAAAATGGACAAGCAGAATCAAAAAAAGAAAAAAATATTTGTGAAATGAAAAATTTTTATTATTTTTGCAATGTTGTTATGCCATACAGCGCAGGCATGTAAAATTACCAGCGACAACGATTTTGGTAATTTCAATCACTATAACCCACATCATTGTTTATTTTGGTGTGGGTTTTTAGATATATCAAAAGCGGTTAATATCCACTGCTTGTCAAATCCAAATGCCTTACGTTCGATGACTACTCTGAAATAATTTGATTCCAATAAATACTCTTCGCCAGTTTTAGTTAACGATAATTCACCAAATTGCACTACTATCGGGATGAAATCCTCAATTTCAAAACCCAAGGCTTTTATGCTATTCCCATGCTTTTCATAAATGTGTTTTAATCCAAACCCCCTGTTGGTTTCAGGTTCATTTTCACCCCAAACAATGTCAATATAGCCAATGTCTTCACGGAAAAGAGCTTTAGTACATTCTCCTTTTTGTACTTTAAGCAAGTGTTTTATAGCCTTTTTGGGTTTTCTTTCAAATTAAGGATAAATTGGACCAAAAGGTCCTTCTTGGTAAATTTTATTCATTGTATAATTGCTTTAAAAATTAAATGCAAATATACAATAATAATTTATATTTATAAAATAATTATGAAAATAATATATGTTTATTTATAGAACGCTTGTTGTTGGGCTCGTTGAAAACACCTTTTTATTCATACTCCACAATATTAGCTTTGGTCTTCTCTATATCCACAGGCCGCAACCACATGGACTCCCTTCTGGCATTGAGATTTTCTATGTCCTCAATGGGTTGATATTTACCCCCACGATACACTTGGCAACGATATCGTTGAGGGTGTCTTTGTAAGATTAATTGCCGATCAATCAGATAAGCCATCTTGTCTCGTGGAATCAAACCTTCATCCATCAACGGAATGAACTGTTCAATAAGCGAGTCTTGCAATTGCTGGTTAATATGCATCATCACAATATAAGCTCTGTGAAAACCCTCATAGCCCAAATTTTTCCAAGTGGGCAAACCCTGCTCCGATATCAGTTTGGTTAAGATGATTGTATTTACAGAGTCCGTAGCTCTCATAATCAATCGTGCGGAATCACGAACTGTATTGTCTACAGCATGAACAAATTGATAGCGGATGATGGAATCCCGATACTGCATACGGCGCAGCGTGTCAATGTAAAACTGGTTTTTATGACCGTAAATATGCGATAAAGAATCACAGATTGTCCACCAGTCTTTCTCTTTATAGGCATTGAAGATGGGATTATTGAAAAAGGCAAGGTCAAAACATTTGTATCCCGTAATGGTCATCAGTGTTTTTCTCACCAGGGAGGTGTCGCCAATATTTGCGGCAGCTATGCAATAATTCCGCATGTCTGCGTAATCCACAATCTTTCCATAGATGGAGTCCATTTGCGAATAGCTTTTCGATGCCTTTTGATAATCGCCTTTCTTATATTCACTTTGCGCCTTAAACTGAAGCTGGCAATACTCTTTCCACTCCTCGGATTGAGCGGAAAGACTTATTGTGCTGACAATTAGCAAGAAGAAAAGGATGATTCGTTTCATGGTTAATGGTTTATAGGGTGCAAAGATATAAAAAAAATATGGACTTCCTTGCTGCTTTGTGGTATCATAGGTAGCGTGCTGAAAGCACGTTATCCTATTAACCCCTGACAAGGCCGTAGGCCGCAGTTTGGGGTGGCGATGCTGACGGTATAAGTCCGCGTGCCGAAGGTACGCTACTATGAGTGCAGTTGTAGCGTGCCTTCCGCACGCATATCACACATTCGGCCTCGATACCCCACACTGCACTCCTTCGTCGTTTGTGTGGGGTTAATAGGATATTGTACCTTCGGCACATTGTCTCATTAGCACATTAATAAATCCATTTGCTAATTAGCTAATTAACTAATTTGCTAATTGTCCAATCGTCGTACACGGGTTGTATCCCAATTGCTGCAACAGGAGTATCTGAGAGGGAATGGTAGCTTCGAAGCGAGGCCAGTCTTTCCGCTCTTTGGGAGTCCAGACGGTCTCGGCCAAGGCACACAAACGGGGCAGGAGCATGTATTCGGCATGGTCGTAAGTGAAAATAAACTCCGACCATAAATTACACTGGGCTCCTTTGATACATTTGGCTTGTTCGGTGGTCAGGGTATCGGGGATGGGTTCGAAGGCATAGACCTTTCCAAGAGGAACATAGCCGCCAATGGCTTTGGGCTGTGTTTCGGGATCATCCTGATAGTAGTCGAAGTAGCAGAAAGCGGTGGGCGACATCACCACCTCGTTGCCTAACTGGGCGGCCTTGATGGCGGTTTCGGCCCCCCGCCAGGATTGCACCGTGGCCGTGGGAGTTACACCTCCATCCAGAATCTCGTCCCAGCCAATGATTTTCTTGCCGTGTTTGTTCACTTCTTTCTCAATCTCGGCTACCATCCAGGCTTGCAGCTCTTCCTCATTGGCCAAGCCTAAGTCTTTGATTTTCTGCTGGCATTTTGGACAGACTCTCCAGTTGTCCTTATAGGCTTCGTCACCACCGAGGTGAACGTATTCGTAGGGGAAAAGTTCCATCACTTCGTCAAAAACATCCTTCAGAAAGACCATTACCGAATCGTTACCGCCACAGAGGATGGCTTTGGGTGGCCAATAAGGACCGAGGGCCACGCAGTAAGGGTAGTCGTCGCAGGCGAACTGTGGATAGGCGGTCAGGATGGCGGAACTGTGACCGGGCATTTCGATTTCGGGTACCACATCGATATGACGGGCGGCGGCGTATGCCACAATCTCGCGAATCTGGTCTTTGGTGAAGTAGCCACCATAGCTGCGTTCCTCACCTTCTTTGGCCTCTTCGGCCTCGCCCCAGGGTACATCGCTGCGATCCACTCGCCATGCTCCTACCTCAGTGAGCAAGGGATATTTGTCAATCTGGATGCGCCAGCCATGGTCGTCGGTGAGGTGGAAATGAAACTTGTTGAGCTTGTACAAGGCCATCACGTCCAAGTGTTTTTTTACTTCGTCGATGTTGAAGAAATGACGGCATACGTCCAAGTGGCTGCCACGCCATTCAAACCGGGGGTAGTCGGTGATTTTGACTCCCGGAACAGCCAGTGCTACAGGGTTTTCGGTATTCGCATTGGCCGGTGCTAACTGGAATAGCGTCTGGAAACCATAGAACAAGCCCGCTTCTGTATTGGCGGAAATCAGAATGATTTTTTTATCCACCGTGAGCTGGTAACCTTCGTCGCCAAGTTGGTCGTTTCTTTCGTCATATAATTCAAAAATGATGATATTTCTGACAGGGAAGTTTTGCACTTTGGGCTCAAAACCGAAATAGTGCTTGTAATTTTCCACGATGTATTGTCGGGTGGGATTTTGCTCGTCGAGATTCAAAAATGACAACTTGGTGTGCTTGTCAAGGACGAAATTCCTGAGCGAATCCTGCTCTATCGAGACGGGTTCGGGTACTAAAGCTATTTTTTGAGCTATGGGTTTTTCGCTACAACTGTATAGCAAAAATGCCAGACTGAGCAGTAAAAAAAATTTTTTCATATTAAATTGAATTTAGAAAGTGCAAAAATAATCTATTTTTCAAAAAAAAAGTTATCTTTGCAAATTCAAAAATTCAACGACTATGACACCAACTGTTACCACTATTTTATATGCCGCTCTAATCATCGGAGCGATAGGTATGATTGCGGCTGTAATCTTATATTTTGTCTCCAAGGCGTTCAAAGTGATAGAAGACCCCCGTATTGACGAGGTGGCCGAGCATTTGCCGGGTGCCAATTGCGGTGGTTGCGGCTTTGCTGGTTGCCGCGCGTTGGCGGAGGCTATCGTGAAAGCCAATACGTTGGATGGCTACAAATGTCCCGCTGGTGGCGACATGAAAGCGATTGCCGGTGTTATGGGCCTGGAGGCCGCCGAAACTGAGCCGATGGTGGCGGTGGTACGCTGCAACGGCAGTTGTGAAAACGCCCCTGCCAAGGTGAAATACGACTCGGCATTGTCCTGCCAGTTCGCCACTTCCATCTATGCGGGCGAGAGCGCTTGTCCTTTCGGCTGCCTTGGCTGCGGTGACTGTGTGAAAGCTTGTAAGTTCGATGCCATCCATATTGACCACATCACCGGTTTGCCGGTAGTGGATGAAGAGAAATGTGTGGGTTGCGGCGCTTGTGCCAAGACTTGCCCGCGCAAGGTCATCGAAATCCGTCTGAAGGGAAAACTGGGCAGAAGAGTGTTTGTGTCCTGCGTCAATAAAGAGAAAGGTGCTGCGGCACGCAAGAATTGCTCCGCCGCTTGTATCGGTTGTGGCAAGTGCGCCAAGACTTGTCCTTTCGAGGCTATCACGGTAGAGAACAACTTGGCCTATATCGATTTCACCAAGTGCAAGAGTTGCCGCAAATGCGTGGCCGAGTGTCCTACAGGTGCCATCCATGCGGTGAATTTCCCGCCGAAGAAAGAGGCTCCCGCCGCCCCTGCTCCTGCAGCTGAGAAAACAGCCCCTGCGGCCGAAACCAGTGCGCCAGTTGCTGAAAATCCAGCGACTCCCGCTGCCGAGAAAGAAACTTTACAGAATTAAGAGAATAATCAATAAGTTGTTTATATAATGAAAACTTTTAAAATAGGTGGTATCCACCCCGAGGAAAATAAATTAGCCAAAGCCAACCCTGTGGAATTGTTTCCGATTCCGAAACAGGTTACCGTTTTCCTGACCCAGCATCTGGGAGCTCCTTCTACCCCTGTTGTTCAAAAGGGCGACAAGGTGAAGGTGGGACAGCTTATTGGTAAAGCAGAAGCTTTTATCTGTGCCAATGTCCATTCCCCTGTGTCGGGAACGGTGGCAAAAATTGAGCCTGTGGCTGATTTCCTGGGCTATAAGAAGGATGCGGTGGTGATTGATGTGGAAGGCGACGAATGGGCTGAGGGAATTGACACTTCCACCGAGTTAAAAAAAGATATCACCCTGACCAAACAGGAGATTATCGATCGCATGAAAGCCTGCGGTATCGTCGGTTTGGGAGGCGCTTGTTTCCCGACTCATGTGAAATATATGGTGCCACCAGACAAGAAGGTGGATTACCTGCTAATTAATGCCGCTGAATGCGAGCCCTACATTACGGTAGACTACCGCATGATGCTGGAGCGTGCCGATGAGGTGATGGTGGGTATCGAGGCCATGCTGATCGCTTCGGGTGCTCCCGTGGCGCTGATTGGTGTGGAAGCCAACAAACCTGATGCTATCGCTCATTTGACCAAAGTGGCTGCCAACTACAAGAACATCCAGGTGGTGGAACTGAAAACCAAATATCCACAAGGAGCTGAAAAACAGTTGATCAAAGCGTTGACCAACCGCAATGTGCCCAATGGAAAGCTGCCGATTGAGGTGGGTTGCATTGTCAACAATATCGCTACCGCCTTTGCCATTTATGAGGCGGTGCAGAAAAATAAACCCATCATTGAAACCTTCACGACGGTTAGCGGTAAATCGGTGAAAAATCTGAAGAATTACAGAGTGCGCATCGGTACTTGCATCAACGATATTCTGAATGCTGTGGGTGTTCCCGAAGATACGGGCAAAATTATCTCCGGTGGTCCGATGATGGGCAAGGCTATCTCTAACCTTAATGCAGTTACTGTCAAAGGAATGTCAAGCCTGCTGCTGATGACCGAGAAGGAAAGTAAACGCGGTGAGGTTTATGAATGCCTGCGTTGCGGTAAGTGCGTGCATGCTTGCCCAATGGGTCTGGAACCTTACATGCTGCATGCTTTCAGCGAACTGCAGCGTTATGAGGACTGCGAGAAATATGGTATCATGAATTGTATCGAGTGCGGCTCGTGCTCCTTTGGCTGTCCTTCCAACCGTCCGATTTTGGATATGATCAGGGTGGGAAAGAACAAGACGGGTGCGATGATTCGTGCAAGAAAATAAACGAAAAAGCGGGTCTGTTTCAGACCCTGCTTTGTTTTAAAAACAGAATATGATTGTCATTACGGGTGCTGCCGGTTTTATCGGTAGCTGCATGGTTCGGCATCTCAATGAATCAGGTCGCGACGATTTGGTTCTTGTGGATGATTTTCCGGTGATGCATGCAGAGACGTGCCATGACGCGTCTCTACATCGTGAAGGCGTGTCTCTACAAGAATTCCGATATCTCGAAAAAATACCCTGTGACTTCTTCTTCGATTGGGCGGCGCAAAATATACCTCATATTGATTTTATCTTTCATTTCGGTATGGAAACCGTTGGAATGCAAGCCGATGAGGCTATGCTTCGGGAGTACAATCTGGAGTTCTCGCAACGTTTGTGGAGTTTGGCGGCGATGAACCGCATTCCTTTACTTTTTGTGGCTTCATCTGTGGATACCACATGGAGACTCTTATCCTTGAATGGAAAATTAGCCGTGGAAAGAAGGAAAATAGGCGAGCAGTATAAGCTAATGTTTGATAACTGGGTGTTGAAGCAAAGAATAACACCACCACTTTGGGCTGGTTTCAGTATGCCCGAAGTGTATGGCCCGAATGAAACACATTTGAGCGCTGCGGCCTCTTCGGTGTTCCAGTTATTCAGACAATGGCAAAAGGAAGGTCGCATGGTTATTCCTTTGTATGAAAATTCAGAGGGCTCTGATAATGAGCCTATACAGGACAGAATTTTCGTCAAGGATGTGGTGACGGTATTCACTTGGTTTAAGAATCATCTGCCTGCTAGCGGCTTTTATTATTTGGGCCCTGGCTATCCCCGTCCGCTGAGCGCGGTGGCAGCGGCCATTTTCTCCGCCCTGAAACTGCCTCCCCAAGTGGAATTCCAGATTATTTCGTCTGCGGATATTCATCTTTCGCAGGAAAATAATACGTTGCCGCTGAATAGAATAAATTGTATCGGTTACAAGAAAAATTTTACTCCTCTAGAGAAGGGCGTCAGGCTTTATGTGAAAAATATTCTTAATGAATAGCTGTTTTTAACAAAATTATCTTACTGAAAATCAGCAAGATATTAAAAATTAGAAGAAAATAGCAGAAAAATGCCCCCTTGATTGAAAATTTTTTATACTTTTGTTATTCCATTTAAGTTTTATATATACAGTAAGAGAAGCTAATAAAAACCATATTCAAAGCTAAGATATAATGGCTACAATTACGGAAAAACAGATTTCCAGAATGCTGAAAAAATTTTTCGGCTTTGATAATTTTAAAGGAAATCAACTCAAGATTATCAAGTCTTTGCTGAAAGGGAAGGATTGTTTTGTAATTATGCCGACTGGCGGTGGAAAGTCGTTGTGCTACCAGCTGCCAGCCCTGATGACAGAGGGTACGGCCATCGTTATTTCCCCACTGATTGCCCTGATGAAGAACCAGGTCGATGCCATTCGCAATTTCGGTACGGAAATCGGTATCGCCCATTTTTTGAATTCTTCTCTGACCAAGCAGGAAATCAAAGAGGTGAAAGATGATTTGCTTTCAGGAAAGACCAAATTGCTGTATGTGGCTCCTGAGTCACTGACCAAAGAGGAAAATATCGGTTTTTTCAAGGATATCAACATATCGTTTTACGCTATCGACGAGGCGCATTGTATTTCCGAGTGGGGACATGATTTCCGTCCAGAATACCGTCGCATCAGAAATATAATTGATACCATCGGGAAAAAAGTGCCGGTGATTGCCCTTACGGCAACGGCTACCCCAAAGGTGCAGAGCGATATTCAGAAGAACCTGGGCATGGACAAGGCCGAGGTGTTCATCTCCTCCTTCAATCGCCCGAATCTGTATTACGAAATCCGCGAGAAGACCAAGGATGTGGACAAGGAACTGGTGAAGTTCATCAAGAACAATCCTGGTAAGTCGGGCATTATCTATTGCCTGAGCCGCAAAAAGGTGGAAGAGCTGGCAGAGTTCCTGCAGGCGAATCAGATCAAGGCCCTTCCCTATCATGCGGGCTTGGATTCGCATACACGTGTGGAGAATCAGGATGCTTTCCTGATGGAAAAGGCCGATGTCATTGTGGCAACCATCGCTTTCGGCATGGGTATCGACAAACCCGATGTGCGTTATGTCATCCATTATGATATGCCGAAGAGCCTGGAGGGCTATTATCAGGAAACCGGTCGTGCCGGTCGTGACGATGGCGAGGGTGTTTGTATCGCTTTCTATGATCCGAAAGATTTGAACAAACTGGAGAAATTCTCCACGAAGAAGTCGGTGGCGGAACAAGAGATTGTGAAGCAGTTGCTGGCGGAGACCGCTTCGTACGCCGAATCGACCAACTGCCGCCGCAAGCATCTGCTCCATTATTTCGGCGAAGATTTTGAGGAGGAAAATTGCCATAATTGCGACAATTGCAACCATCCAAGACCCAAAATGAACGCTGCCGACCAAATTTGCTTGGCTATTGAGGTGATTCAAACGGTGAAACAGCAGTTCAAAGAAGACCATATCATCGATATCATCAGAGGTGAGAAGACCACCTCTGTGGAGAAATTCAAACATCAGAAACTGAAACAGTTCGGTGAAGGTATGGATTATGACCAGAACTTCTGGGCCAATGTGATCCGTGTGGCGATTTTCGAGGAATTGATTGTGAAAGATGTGGAGAATTATGGTCTGCTGAAGGTGACACCCAAAGGCGAGAAATACATGGTGAACCCCTATTCCGTGATGGTGGCCAAACCGAAAAATGCCGTTGACCTTGACGAGGATGGTGACATGATGGAAGAGCCGGTGATGTCGAAAGGCGACGCCTTTGACAAAACTTTATTCTCTCTGCTGAAGAATCTCCGCAAGGAACTGTCTAACAAGGAAAACCTGCCTCCATACGTTATTTTCCAAGATCCGTCGCTGGAGGATATGTGTATCCAGTATCCGACCAATATTGAGGAGATGACCCATATCACTGGCGTTGGTGCAGGCAAGGCACAGAAATATGGCAAGCCTTTCGTCGATTTGATCAAGAATTATGTGGAGGACAATGAGATTGAGCGTCCACAGGATTTCGTAGTGAAAACCGTGGTGAACAAGTCGGCCAACAAGGTGTATATCATTCAGAATATTGACAGAAAAATCGCCTTTGAGGATATCGCGGTGTCCAAAGGTATGGAGATGGACGAGCTGCTTTCCGAAATCGAAAGCATTGTCTCTTCCGGCATGAAACTGGATATCAATTATTATATTGATGAGGTGATCGATCCGTATCATCAGGAGGATATACTGGACTATTTTAACAATGCCCAGTCCGATTCCGTCCAGGATGCCCTTGAGGAATTAGGCGAGGATGAATATAGCATGGAAGAAGTCAGAATCATGCGCATAAAATATTTGTCGGAAGTCGGCAACTAAAGAGTTAAGAATTAAGAGTTAAAAGTTAAAAATTAATAGATATGGGTGAATTTGAAGAAAATGTAACGAATGTTGTCAACGAAGAACCAGTGAAGGAAACTTGTGAAACTAAGAAAAAATGCAAATGTAATTTATGCCGTTGCATCTTGGATGCGGTGCTCGTGGTGGCTGTAATTGTACTCTATGTATTGTATTTCTTTTTCCCGAAAACAGCCAGTCACAAGCCTTCACAGAATGTGGTGAATACAGAGCCCCGTTCGGGTGAGATTATTTACATCAACATCGACAGTGTCAATGCCAAATATGAGTTGGTGAACATCTTGACCAAGGATATTGAGGCCGAGATGAGCAAGCAGGAAGCTGTGTTCCAGAATCGTCAGGCTACTTTGGAAAGAAAAGCCGCGCAATTCCAGCAGAATTATCAGGCAGGTATTCTGACCCAGGTCCAGATTGAGAACGCCCAGCAGCAGCTGATGCAGGAAAGTGAGAATCTGAAAGAGGATTATGCCCGTGTGATGGGTGATTTGGAAGCCCGTCAGGCTGCGGCACTGAAGCAGATTGCTGACTCAGTAATCAATGCTACCAAATTGATCAATGCCGAAAGAAACGCTTCGTATGTGTTCTCTTATCAGTATGGTGGCCAGCTTATTGACGCGGATCCTTCCAAGGATGTGACCAATGAGTTGTTGGAGATTTTGAACGAACCTTTTAAATCGAAGAAATAATGAGAGTAGAGACGTTTCCTGAAACGTCTCTAGTTGAACGAATCATTCAAAACCAAGGAATAATGAGGAGAATTATTGTCCTGTTTCTGTCATTGTGTGCAATAACCATTTGCTTGGAATCTTGCCATAGGAAGCAACAGCAAGAATCGGAACAAGTTGAGGTGGAGACCGTGGAAATGAATCCTGCGGCCATTGGCGCAGGTACTGATAATACCAATAATGATACACTTCCCGGTAAGAAGGTGGAGGAAAAGTATGGCAACAACCAGGAGAAAGTGGTGGTGTATTATAAGGTGGATGAAAACGGCGTGCTGACAGATGAGAAATACAGAGAGGTCTATTATTACGATAGCACTCATTACAAATATACCGAAGGCAATATCGTGAACCAAAGCAAGCGCGATGGTGACTGGTTTGCCTATCACAAGAATGGAAACCTCTGTACAGAAGCCCATTACGTGAACGGAAAGGAAGAGGGCTTGTACAAGGTATATCACGATAACGGTTATCTGTATTATGCCGGCGAGTATCGTCAAGGACTGAAAGTAGGAGAGTGGAAATTTTATGACGAACAGGGTCGTCTGATGTATAGTCAGATTTATGAGAACGGCAATTTGAAAGAGACAAAACAAATCAATAATAATAATCAATAAAAAACATAAATTATGGAATTACCATTTGCAGAATCCTGGAAAATCAAGATGGTGGAACCCATTAAGAAATCCACCCGTGAACAACGCGAAAAGTGGCTCCTTGAAGCCCACAACAACATCTTCATGCTGAAGAGCGACTATGTATATATTGACCTGTTGACCGACTCTGGTACGGGTGCCATGAGTGACCGTCAGTGGAGTGCGATGATGATGGGCGACGAGAGCTACGGCGGTGCCCGTTCTTTCTACCACATGAAAGACACCATTACCGAACTCACCGGTTTTGAGTATGTCATCCCCACCCACCAGGGCCGCGCGGCAGAGAACGTGCTGTTCTCCTATCTCGTGAAACCAGGTATGGTTATTCCCGGTAACGCTCATTTTGATACTACCAAGGGCCACATTGAGAGTCGTAAGGCATTCGCTATCGATGTTACCGTTCCTGAAGCATACGACACTCAGCTCGAAGTTCCTTTCAAAGGCAATGTCAGCATCGAGAAACTGGAGAAGGTTTTGAAGGAAAACGAAGGCAAAGTGCCATTTATGGTTCTTACCGTTACCAATAATACCGTTGGTGGTCAGCCTGTGAGCATGCAGAATATCCGCGAGACTTGCGAACTCTGCCACAAATATGGTGTACCTGTAGTGGTGGACAGCGCTCGTTTTATTGAAAACTGCTACTTTATCAAGACCCGCGAGAAAGGCTATGAGAACAAGACTCTCCGCGAGATTGCCAAGGAAATGTACTCATACGCTGATGCCATGACGATGAGTGCCAAGAAAGACGCCCTCGTCAACATGGGTGGTTTCATCGCTACCAAGAAGAAAGAATGGTATGAAGGTGCGAAACTGTTCTGCATCCCGTTCGAAGGCTTCTTGACCTACGGTGGTATGAATGGCCGTGACATGGATGCTTTGGCTGTTGGTTTGAAAGAAAACATCGAATTTGAGATGGTTGAAACCCGTATCAAACAGGTTCACTACCTCGCTGCCAAGTTGGATGAATACGGCATTCCTTACCAGCGTCCTGCTGGTGGCCACGCCATCTTCGTAGATGCCGACAAGGTGTTGACCAACATTCCGAAGGAAGAGTTCCCAGCTCAAACCCTGACCTGCGAACTTTATCTGGAAGCAGGTATTCGTGCCTGCGAGATTGGTTACGTGCTGGCTGACCGTGACCCGGTGACCCGCGAGAACCGCTTCGGTGGCAACGACTTCGTGCGCCTCTGCATCCCGCGTCGTGTTTATACCAATAACCACATGGACGTTATTGCCGCTGCCTTGAAGAATGTTTATGACCGTCGCGATACCATCAAACGTGGTCTGGAGATCACTTGGGAAGCTGAGTTGATGCGCCATTTCACTTGCCAGTTCAAAAGATTACAATAATATTTGAGATAAAATGAAACGAATACTATTAACCATACTGCTTGTCGCTTTCGCGATAGGCAGTATTTTGGCCGCGCCGCTGAAAAACGTGCCCTGCACCTTGGTTCAGCCTAACGGAGAGGTGATTCACTGCTTTGTTAGTGGTGACGAATTCTTCAACTATTATCATGATGCGAATGGTTATACTATCATCATGGATACGGAGACAGGATATTACACGTATGGTGTTGAGCAGAATGGTACGGTGGTGCCGTCAGCGTATATTGTGGGACAGACTAATCCCGCCACTACAGCGGCTTTGACACCGGGTGCGCGTATCAGTGATGAAATCATCATGGCACGTCGCATCGAACACGCCCGCCAAATCGCTGATAATGATCCGGCTCTACCCACCCGCGAGATGAATCATGGCGTGATGAACAACATTGTGGTGTTTATCAGTTTCCAGAATGACACTGTTTTCCCGAAAACATACAGTCAGGTGGATGCCATGTATAATGATACTACAAGTAGTTCCTCTATTTCGTTGAAGAATTATTACCAGCATGTGTCTTACAATCAGTTTACGATACAGTCATATCTGTTTCCTCAGGCTGGTCCGGATGATATAATCATTTCTTATCATGATAACAACCCTCGTAATTATTACAGTCCATATTCTGATGCGAATCCTATCGGTTATATAGGCGATGATGGGAGACGCGAAAGAGAGTTTACTTTGTTGGACAACGCTATCAGGTATGTCAGGGATTTTATTCCGTCAACCTTGAATATGGACTATAACAATGACGGTAAAGTGGATAATGTGGTATTTATTCTGAATACCGGTGTGGATGGTTGGTCCAGCTTGTTATGGCCTCACAGATGGTCGATTTTTGACCGGTCTGTATATATGCACGGGAAACGTGTGTATGATTACAATTTGATTCTGGCAGATGATGACTATTATTTTGACATTGGCACTTTGTGTCACGAGATGTTCCATTCCTTGAGTGCCCCCGACCTGTATTCATCCAGTGGAAATTCTTCATATAATGGCCATTGGGATTTGATGGAGGGAACGACCAGTGTGCCGCAGAATATGAGTGCCTATATGAAACAAAAATACGGGCATTGGATTGAGGATATTCCGGAGGCAGACGCCAATGGATACTATACCATCTATCCTGTTGCCACTTCCCCTGACTGTGCCTATAAGATTTATCCTGACAGAATTCATCACTCCAACCAATTTGTGGTAGTAGAATTTAGAAATACTTCCACGCCATTCGATGGAACGGTCTATGGAACAGGTGCCCGTATCTACCGAATCAATACTGATTTCAATGGAAATCATGGTACCGATTATAGTGTTGCTTCATATCCGGAAGTTTATACTTTCCGCAAGGGTGGATTCCCGGGCGCTGATGCTTATACTGTTCCTTCGGATGGCAATATGAATCAGTCTCATTTTGGTGTGCAAAACCGAACTGAATTCAGCGAATATACGAATCCGGCACCGTTCTATAGCAATAATTCAGCTATAACAGGATTCCGTATCGCTGACATTACTAATTATGGTGATAGCCTGCGGTTCTATTTGGTGAAAGATGAGATTGTGATTGATACTTTTCCATGGACGGAGTCGTTTGAAAGCACCAACATTCCCTATTACTTCCATCATGAGTTTGTAAATAATTACAATAGTTGGGTTATACGCAATGGTAACAATTCAGGAACGATTCCCAGTGCCCACTCGGGTAACACCAATGCCATGTTCTATTCGGTTTCAAACGGTGTGACTAAACTGGTGTCGCCTATTTTTGACTTCAGTTTATTGCAGAATCCGACCCTTTCGTTCTGGTATGGTCAGGTGGGTGGTGTCAGTTATACCATGAATGTGTATTACCGTAGTGCACCTTCAGACGATTGGACCTTGTTACAAAATTACTCGTCTTTTGCGGGTCCTTGGAATCAGGCTACTCTTACATTGCCGAACCCTTCCGCCACCTATCAAATTGCATTTGAAACTGAAGGTACCAATGGTTCGGGTTTGGTACTCGATGATATTGTGATTAATGGTACTCCGATTACAGAGGTCACAATCGTGGCATCGGCAGGTGAGCATGGACAGATTTCACCTTCCGGCAGTGTGACCGTTCCGGTGCATAGCGATCAAACTTTTGATTTGATTCCTGAGCAAGGCTATACAGTGGACGAATTACTGGTGGATGGTGTCGCACAGTCAAGAGCTCTGCAGTACACTTTCGAAAATGTAGTGGAAAATCACACTATTTCCGCCACGTTCCGTGTCGCTCACCCAACGATGACTGCGGTTCCTGCTTCCTTGTTTTTCTCCACTGCAGCTGGCGAGATTTCTGCACCGAAATCAGTGAATGTGATAGCCAATGATTTGGTGGAAGATATCCAAGTGCAGGTTGAGGCTCCTTTCAAGGTGTCGAATGATATGGAAAATTATGGTTTGACAACGACGGTGCCTTATAATGGTGGCATGGTTTATGTGGTTTTCGCTCCTGAAATGGGAGGCAACTACAATAAAACGATGACCGTCACAGGACAGACATTGACAGCAACGGTGGCTTTGAATGGTACGTGCACAGGTATTGAGGAACAGAGCGTTGATAAATTGCAGTTGTATCCGAACCCTGTCGGAAATAGTCTGAATTTGGTGTTTGTCGCCAATAATCTTCCTGAAAAGGTCGAAATTATTGATGTTACCGGCCGAATAGTGATGAGCATGAATGTGGTGGACGGCACTACCACCGTCAATGTGGAAAGCTTGAACGCCGGTGTGTATTTCGTCAGAGCCGATAATATCGTCAAGAAGTTCATTAAGAAATGATTATAATCAACAATGTCCTGGTATCCGATGACCTATTCGACAGTCAGTTTTGCTGCGATTTAGTGCAGTGCAAGGGTTTGTGCTGCGTGGAGGGCGACACAGGGGCTCCTGTTGACCCCGAAGAGATAGCGGATCTGGAGGACAATTACCCCCTCTTCAAGAAATATATGTCCGAAGAGGGTATTGAAAAAGTGGAGGCGGAAGGAACCTTCGATTATGATATGGAAGGTTCTTTCGTGACCCCACTGCTGAGCGACGAACGTTGCGCTTACGCTTATTACGATGAGAATGGCATTGCCAAATGCGCTATAGAAAAGGCTTTTGAAAAGGGAGAAATTGACTTTCAAAAGCCTATTTCTTGTCATTTGTACCCTATCCGTATCAAAAAACTGCCTGACTACGAGGCATTGAATTATCACCGCTGGTTTGTATGCGTCGAAGCCTGCGAGCTGGGTCACCGCTTGGGTCTTCCTGTTTTCCGCTTCCTGAAAAATCCGATTATCAGAAAGTATGGAGAGACGTTTTACCAGCAGCTGGAAGACAACTACTGCGAGATTAAGGCTGCGGGTGGGGTAGTGCTCAACGCGGAAGGTAAGGTGTTGATGATTTTCCGCCGTGGCAAGTGGGATTTTCCCAAGGGAAAAGTCGAAGACGGTGAAACCATTGAGGAAGCCGCTTTGCGTGAAGTGAGCGAGGAAACGGGCCTGCAACAGCTGTCCATTGTCAAACCTTTGCCCGATACATTCCATACCTATAAGTTAGGCGGAAAATGGGTGGGCAAAACCACGGCTTGGTATATCATGAAGTCGGAGGCACCCGAGAATCTGGTTCCTCAAACCGAAGAGGATATCGAAGAAGCCCGCTGGGTGAAATTCGATGAGGTCTCCCGCCTCCTCAAAGATTCTTATCCGAACCTCCGGGAACTCTGGAGTAAACTGAAAATTGAAAACTGAAAGTTATATTTTGAATTCTGAATTCTATTCACTAACCCCTAATCACTAATCACTGACCCCTGACCCCTAATCCCTAAAACCTAACACCTATGAACACCCCTCTCGTTGGAATCATAATGGGCTCTAAGAGCGATTGGAACACCATGAAAGCCGCTTGTGACGTGCTGGATGAATTTGGCGTTCCGTATGAAAAATTTGTCATCAGTGCACACCGTACTCCTGAAAAAGCGATTGAGTATGCCTCTACCGCTCGCGAACGCGGACTGAAGGTGATTATCACCGGTGCCGGTGGTGCCGCCCATCTGGCAGGCATTACTGCAGCCAAAACCACTTTGCCTGTCATTGGAATCCCCATTAAGAGCGCAGCTCTCAATGGCTTGGATTCACTGCTGTCCATCGTGCAGATGCCGGGTGGAATCCCGGTGGCTACGGTGGCCATCGATGGGGCCAAAAACGGTGGTTTGCTAGCGGTGGAGATACTCGGTGCCTTCGATGAGAAGATAGCTGCCCAGTTGGCGGATTATCGTCGCACCATGGAGAAGAAAGTGCTGGAATCTACCCTGGACTAAACTTTGTTCAAAGTATATAAGGCATCGGCCGGCTCCGGCAAAACCACCAGCCTCGTGGCTGAGTATCTGTCGCTGTGTCTGCTTGAACCCAAGAAATTCAGGCATGTGCTGGCTGTGACCTTTACCAACAATGCGACTGCCGAGATGAAGGAGCGCATTGTGAAAACTTTGAAAATATTCGCTTTCAGCCCTGCCTCCGAATGGAAAGGCTCGGAAGCCGCGATATACAAGTTGATATTGCTGGATGATCGATATAAATCATTGGGTGAAAATGAGTTCCGTAATAAATCACTCAACTTGCTGAAGGAAATCTTGTATGATTATCCGAATTTCACCATCAGCACCATCGACAGTTTCTTCCAGCGCATCATCCGCTCGTTTGCCTTCGACTTGGGCATCAACATGAACTATAATGTGGCCATTGACCTGTCCGACTGTTACGACCAGACGGTGGATATGCTACTGAACAAGTTGTCGAAGAGTGACAAGGATTTGTCAGAGCGTATTATGTTTTTAGTGGATAAACAGATGAATGAAAAAGGTCGCTGGCAATTGGAGGGAGAACTGAAAAATACTTTGGAGTCCATCTACAACGAAAGGGCCTTTGAGCCGGCTAAGGCTTTGGAGAAGATGCATGATTCTGCCAACGATGCAGATAATAATGAACTCAGGAAGGCCGTAAAAGAGGTGTTTCAGCAACTCTCAATCAGGCGAAATGCCCTTCAGCAGGAGGTGAACAAATTGCTTGGTATTTTCAAACAGCTCAATGATGACCCTTCGGCATTTATCGGCGGCTCTACAGGCATATACAAATGGGTGCGTGTGCTGCCAGATAAGCCGATGACGGCTCCAGGTAAGACTGTCCTTAAGGCGCTGGAAGCCGAATCCGTTATCAAAAAGCCTTCAGAAGCGGAAAAGCAGTTGCAACCGTCTATCGTAGAACTGGTTCAACGCATTGTTCATCAGCAAACGACATTGAAAAGTTGGGAGCTGATTTCCAAGCATGTGTCATCTTTGCTTTTGTTGTTTGACCTGAAATTTATCATGGAGGATATCAAACTCCGCGATAATTTGTTCTTTCTGAACGAGACCAATGGTCGCATTTTTGACGAGATCAAAGATATCGATACGCCCTACATTTACGAGAAAATCGGCAATAAGTTCTCCTATTTTTTCATTGATGAATTCCAGGATACCTCGCGTATGCAATGGGAGGATTTTAAACCATTGATTAAGAATTCATTATCAGGATTGAATGTCTTAGGAGAGGAAGGAAAAACCATCCTTTTCGGGGATGTGAAGCAGTCCATCTATCGTTTTAGGAATGGCGATTCTACCTTGCTCAATAGCTTGTCCACCTTCGAAGGTGTAAACCATAATTTGGGCGGAAATTTATTGACTCCTAACGATTTCGAACTGACTTTGCTGGATACCAACCATCGTTCGTCACAAGCGGTGATAGATTTCAATAATGGCTTCTTTCAATATTTGATTGATAATGATTTTAGTCATAATCGCTTGCTGGTGGACTATTATTCGGATGTCCAGCAGAAGAAAAGACGTGGTGAGAAGGGTTTTGTGTATGTGCGTTTCCAGCAGGAGGATGACAGCGAGGACTATCTGATGGAGGAAACATTGACTGCTGTGCACGATGCTATCAGGAGAGATTATGACTATCGGGATATTGCGGTTCTGTCCAAGTCCAACCAGACCTGCAGTGACATTGCCCGCTATCTGACGGAACATCAGATTCCGGTTATCTCATCGGATTCTTTGCTTTTGAGTGCTTCCTCGGAAGTTCTGTTGCTGGTGAACACCATGCGCTATCTGCTTTCGCCAGAGGATAAATTGTCGCAATTGTCCATTGCTGAGTATTTTTGGAAGGACAGGATGACCGATGCTGTGGACATCATCAGCCGCGAGAATGGCTTTCAACAGTTTGTGCAGGAATTAGAAAACCGGGTGGAGGCCGATATATTGCTGGATATTCCTCGGTTACTGTCATTTCCGGTCTTTACCATTGTGAAAGAATTGCTGTTGGCTTATCATATCTCTACCCCCGATGCATACGTAATTGCCTTTATTGATGCTGTTTACGATAATTTCAATTCGCAGTTCTCGGATTTGACGCAGTGCATGAACTGGTGGGAGGAAAAGGGAAGAAAGATGTCGCTAACATCGTCCAAAGAGACCAACGCGGTGACGGTGACTTCCATTCACAAATCCAAAGGTTTGCAGTATCCTGTGGTGATTTACCCGATGAGGTCCTATCGCCAGGGCAATGGCATGGAAACGGTTTGGTGCGAAAATGAACTGGAGAATTGTCCCCTGCCGTATTACATCATGGATACCAGCCAGAGTGCCTTGTCGGGTTCTTCTTTCGAGACCTTGGCAGAGGAGGAGCGTGTCATGACGGACATTGACAATGTCAATGTGATGTATGTGGCCCATACGCGTGCCGGGGACGCTTTGTACATCATCACAGGGGATCCGGAAAGTAAAAGGGGGAATTATGCCAAATTCTTGGGGAATTATATCCGTACCATGGAAAATGATGATCAGACTGCTGAATCATCTTTACAAAAAGAATATTGGTTTGGGGACAAGGCCTTCTCCAATCCAAAGGCAGCTGAAGAGACGGGCCATGGCGAGTCGCTACCACAACCAATATCCCACTTGTATTCTTCGGATTTTACCTTGCAATCGAAGCAGTTGTTGGCCGCTTCTGCCAAAAGTTACAAGCAGGAACTGGGTGTTTTTATTCATGATTTTCTGTCGAAAATTGAAACCTTCCCTCAAACTGAGGAGGAGTTGGATAAAGTGCTCGAAAATGTGGATAGTACTGAAGATCGACAGCTTCTACGGTCGGTGCTGCGTAAGATTATGAATGATGCCAGCCTGCAGCCGTATTTTGCTCCTGGGGTGGAAGTGATGAATGAGACCACAATCATGAACTGCGACGGACAGTTGCGCCGTCCTGACCGTATTGTCTTTCTAGATGATGAAGTGATGGTGATTGATTATAAAACCGGTAAGGAAAATGAGGCCTATCAGCAGCAGCTGGAAGAGTACTGTGAACTGTTGCGGCAGATGGGCTACAAAAATGTGAAAAGCAGACTTCTATATTTGTCTGTAAATTGATAATTTTTTGTTGTTTGAATCGTTTTTTTTTTTTGTATTTTTGCGCAAAGAAACGAAAATCTGATTTATGAAAAAATTTTTATTTTTGTTGCTATTCCTGGTAGTGGCAGGAACGGCAGTATGGGCGCAAAGTACAATTACTTTGACATTTACGGGACGTGACCAGAACAATGCCCACGTCCGTTTGGATAATGTAACTATTCAGAACCTCACCCGCGGGTGGACGGAGGCGATTTTCTTTCCAGATACTGTTTATACGCTGACGATAGGTACAGGTATCGGTGATTATGTGGGGGAAAACGAGATGCAGGTAATGCCCAATCCCTTTGATGGCAGAACACAACTGAACCTTTGCCTGGCACAGGGCGAATTGGTGAGAATGATGATTGTGGATATTACGGGCAAGAAATGTGCCGAATATAATGGAAGATTGTCGGAGGGGGATAACATTTTTGAGATTATGCTGACCACCCCGCAGACCTATATTTTGTCCGTGCAGACTTCCTCAGGGATGCACAGTGTGAAGATGGTGAACACTGGTCGTGCGGGTGAGAACAGGATTTCGTTAGTGGGTGGTGAAGGCAATATGACGAAGGTGAGTATCAAGAGCACGACATCACATGTTTTTGAGTTGGGTGATGAGATGCGCTACACGGGCTACAGCCAGCAGAGCAATGGGCTGGTATCCAGTATTCCAGTTACGCAACAGCAGTATGAAGGAGAGGAAATAACATTGCATTTTGACTTGGCGAGTGATGCTTTGCCCTGTCCTGGCATACCAACAGTTACGGACTGTGACGGCAACATTTACCATACGGTGAAAATCGGCAACCAGTGCTGGATGAAGGAGAATCTAAGGACTACACATTATGCCAATGGTACAAGTATCGCATTGGGAAGCAGCACCTCTACAACAACTGCCTATCGTTATTATCCTGACAGTAGCAGTGCCAATGTGAGCACTTATGGGTATTTATATAATTGGAAGGCTGTGATGGGAAACTCGTCATCCAGCTATGCTAACCCCAGTGGTGTTCAGGGGCTTTGTCCCAATGGCTGGCATGTCCCGAGCAATGCGGAGTGGAACCTGTTGAGAGCCTATGTGGGCAGTCAGACGCAGTACCAATGTGACAATAGCAGTTATAACATAGCCAAGGCCTTGGCCTCTACCTCAGGATGGAACAGCAGCACGACTACTTGTGCAGTGGGTAATAACCCGGGCATGAACAATGCGACAGACTTCTCGGCCCTTCCCGCTGGCATCTACTTCGGCCACGACGGTCTTGGTTACGACGGTTTCGGCTACGTCGCCAATTTTTGGAGCGCTACGGAGTGGAGCGCTTTGGAGTTAGACGACTTCGCACACTATCTCCATCTCAGCTACGATTACGCCGACGTGGATGTGATCTACTACTACAAGAGTGGCGGCTTTTCGGTCCGTTGTCTTCACGATTCTTTATCGGGAGAAACCGTGACCATACCTACTGTTATCACCGACTCTGTTAGCAATATAACTGCTACCAGCGCCACATGTGGAGGTAATGTCACTTCTGATGGAGGAGTCCCTGTGATTGCACGTGGTGTATGTTGGGGTACATCTGAGAATCCGACGACAAATAACACCAACATGATTGATTTAGGCGAAACAGGCAGTTTCACATGTAATATAACTGGTTTGTCCGCTGGAACTATTTACTATGTGCGGGCGTTTGCCATCAACAGTGTGGGAACTGCATACGGTCAGGAAGTGAGTTTTACCACTACCTCTTCCAGTGGCGCTGATGGCCAACCCTGCCCCGGCACTGCCACAGTGACCGACTATGATAACAATACCTATAATACCGTGCAACTTGGCAACCAATGTTGGATGAAAGAGAATCTGCGTACCACGCACTATGCTAATGGCACAAGCATCCCATTAGGTACGAATCCAAGCACAACAACGGCATACCGTTATAATCCCAACAATGATGCCAATAATGTTCCTACTTGCGGTTACCTGTATAACTGGCCAGCGGTGATGCATGGCTCATCTTCCTCAACAACTAACCCCAGTGGTGTCCAAGGTATTTGTCCCACAGGCTGGCATGTTCCGAGCGATGAGGAGTGGACACAGCTGATCAACTATGTGAGCAGCCATACGCAGTACCAGTGCAACAATAGCAGTGAAAACATAGCCAAAGCCTTAGCCTCTACAACAGGATGGTACAGTATTACCACTGCATGTGCAGTGGGTAATAACCTGAGTACGAACAATGCCGTAGGTTTCTCGGCCTTTCCCGCTGGCTCCTACTACAACTACAGCAGAAATTTCGGCTCCTACGCCAATTTTTGGAGTGCTACGGAGTACAACGGCTACGGCGTATACGGCCGCAGTCTCGGCGGGAGTTACGCCAACGTGAGCAGGGACCTACCCAACAAGAACTACGGTTACTCGGTCCGTTGCGTTCGCGATTAGAGCAGGAAAGTAAGGTGTTATACAATTTCAGGCATCGCAGATGGAATGATTTGCGATGCTTTTTTTTTTGAATGATTAAGCTTCGGTTCTGCCCTTAAACAAATCATTTTGGGTTTAAACTTTTGATAGGAACGGTAGTCTCACTATAGTTTTAATTATTACTATAATGAAGAAGTATGTTGTATGGACACTGTTGTTGATATGGGGAACAGTGTCGCTGAACGCCCAGGAACAGCCCACTCGTTTTTCCCTTGAGGATTGTCTGAAATATGCGGAAGAGCATAATTACACGCTGCAGAATGCCAAATTGGACCAGTCGGTATCGGAGATCAACTACAAACAAGCCAAGTTGCAGATGTCGCCCACGGTGTCTGCCTCGGCTTCGCAGGGCTTTTCCTATTCGCATAGTTCCATGAATGGAGGGGCTGACTGGACAGGCAATTATGGCCTCTCTGCAGGTGTCACTTTGTTCAAGGGCCTGAATACTTTCAATACCATTAAGCAACGCAAGTTGGATATAACCCAGAACTCTTTGCTTTTTGAACAGCAGAAAAACCAATTGAACATCCAGATTGTGCAGGCTTTTTTGAATATACTGATGAATGAGGAACTATCGGTGTATCAGAAGGAGGTGATTAACAAAAGCAGGGAGCAGATGCAACAGGGCTATCAACGTTACAAGGTGGGACAGATTTTGGAAAGCGACTACCTGCTGTTGCAAGCTCAGTATGTGTCTGATTCTGTCAACTATGAAAACACCTTGCTGAATTTGAATAACAACTACATTACGCTGAAAGCCTTGTTGGCTATCAGTCCTTCAACTCCTATAGACATACAGAAGCCAGACACCTCATCCATGCTGAAAAACTTGATGATTCCCAGTTTGCAGGAGGTTGTTGACAAGGCTTTCGATTACTTGCCCGAGTTGAAATACAGTCAGAATCGTATCGAAAGTGCCAATTACGACGTAAAAATTGCTAAGTCGTCGTATTATCCTTCTCTCAGCCTGAATGCGGGTGTGAGTACGGGTTACTCTTCTAATAACGGGGCTTTCGGCACACAGTTGGGTGACCGCCTGGGGGAGAATGTGGGACTTTCGCTCAATATTCCCATCTACAACCAAAATCGTGCGCGAGCATCTGTGAAGATTGCGAAAATCGGTGTGCAACAGGCGGAAAATGACTTGCAAGAAAAGCAGATTAATATCCTGCAAGATCTGGAAAAGTATTATGTTTCGGTCAATGAGGCGGAAAATGACTACCGAGTGGCCACCATCCGTGAAAAAGCCTACGCTGCCAATTTTGAAGCCTACAACATGAAATTTATGTACGGTACCATCACTGCCGCCGATCTGCTGACCCAGCAGAACAATTATCTGTCGGCCTTGAATACCTATATGCAGAATAAATATTCGTTCGTATTGCAGCGCAAGATTCTGGATATCCTGACCGGTGTTCCAGTGACCCTTTAAATTCCCCTTCTTTTAGAAGGGGTGCCCGAAGGGCGGGGTAGTGACAAATATTATACCAAAAGACCTCGAAGAGGTCACATTTCAATAACCCCGCACAAGCGAAGCGCAGTGTGGGGTGACAAAGGAGAAACATAAAAACACACTATATGGAAGCAAAAAAGAAGAAAAAACTGATTATCTGGGGCATCATTGTAGCGGTGCTCATCATCTTGGTGGTCGTTATGATGGCATTGAAAAAAGGCAAACCACACGGCATGATGCTCAATACCGAACGTGCCAAAATTGACAGCATTGAGGTGACGGTGACCGCCACGGGCGAAATCCAGCCAGTTTATAAGGTGGATGTGGGTACGCAGGTGTCTGGTAAAGTGGAGAAACTGTATGTGGACTTCAATTCTGAGGTGAAGAAAGGGGACTTGCTGGCCGAACTGGACCGCTCAACTTTATCTGAGCAGGTGCAACAGGCGGAGGCACAGTTGTCGAATGCCCAAAGCAATTTGACTTTGGCACAGCGTACTTACGACCGTACCAAAGCGTTGTTTGATAATAAAGCCGCTACACAGGAGGCTTTGGATGCGGCTGAGGATGAACTGATCAGGGCCAAAAACCAATTGGTGACTGCCAAGTCCAACTGCCAGAAAACCAAGGTAGACCTGGGTTACGCCATGATTTACTCGCCAATTTCGGGAGTAGTGCTCAACAAGGCTGTGGAAGAAGGCCAGACTGTGGCCTCTTCTTTCAATACCCCGACACTGTTCACCATCGCCAATAACTTGACAGAAATGCAGGTGGAGGCCAATGTGGATGAGGCTGATATAGGTCAGGTGAAGGTAGGGCAGCCGGTGACTTTCACCGTTGACGCTTTTCCCGAGGATGTGTTTATGGGCACGGTAAAGCAGGTGCGTCTGGAGCCTACAGTTACTTCTAATGTGGTGACCTATACCGTGATTATCGATGCACCCAATCCGGAGGAAAAGTTGTTTCCGGGTATGACCGCCAGCGTGTCCATCATCGTGAAAAAGGAAGTGGGCGTTTCTGTGCCGATGGAGGCCCTGTACTGCAGCATCGACAAGACCACTATGGAAGTCATGATGAAGCAGGGCATTACCTTCAAGGAACTGTATGCCAGCCAGGAAGAACTGACCCAAAGTTTGAGGGATGTGGAATCCAAGACGGTTTGGGTGAAGCGTCAGAATACGGTGGAACAGGTGAGCGTGAAGCCAGGACTGAATGATGGAGCTAAAACTTTGATTACCGAAGGAATTCATGAGGGTGATGAGGTGGTGCTTTCCGTTTCCGAGATGAAGACGCCGGGCAAACCGCAGAAAGACGGTAATAATCCCTTTATGATGGGACCTCCCCAACGTAAACAAAGATAGGATATGAGCAACGAAATTCTCAAAATAACAGATCTGAAGCGTATATTCCGTGTGGGTAACGAGGATGTGCACGCTTTGAACGGAGTCTCCTTTTCGGTCATGGAAGGCGAGTTTGTCAGCATCATGGGTACCAGCGGTTCGGGCAAATCCACTTTGCTGAATATTTTGGGTTGCCTCGACCGTCCCACTTCCGGAGATTATTGTATTGATGGAGTGTCGGTCAATGCGTTGTCGAAAAAAGAATTATCCACATTGCGTAACCGGAAGATAGGTTTTGTATTCCAGAATTACAACTTGCTGGCGCGTACCACAGCCATCGAGAATGTGGAACTGCCGCTGATGTACAACTCGGAGGTGTCGGCCAAAGAACGTCGCGAGAGGGCTGTGGAAGCTCTGAAAGCGGTGGGCTTGGAGAATCGTATGCTACACATGCCCAACCAGCTGTCGGGCGGTCAGCAGCAACGTGTGGCCATTGCCCGCGCACTGGTCAACGATCCTGTTATTTTGTTGGCGGATGAGGCCACGGGAAACCTTGATACCCGCACTTCTTACGAAATCATGAGTTTGTTCCAGGATTTGCATGACAAAGGCAAAACCATCGCTTTTGTAACGCATGAACCAGATATTGCGGTGTTTACCACTCGTACCATCAAGTTGAGAGATGGCAATATTATTGAGGACAGCCTGGTGGAAACCCAGTCAGCCGCCAAGGCCTTACAAGAGTATAAAGAGTTTAAGATTTAGACTATGAATGTATTGAATCTTGTCAAAATAGCCATCAAAGCCTTGTTGCGCAACAAAAGCAGGGCGTTTCTGACCATGTTGGGTATCATCATCGGTATCGCTTCAGTGATTGCCATGGTCAGCTTGGGACAGAGTTCCACGCTGAGCGTGCGTGAGCAGCTGTCAGGCATGGGTTCCAACATGATTATGGTCATGCCTGCACGGCAGATGCGTGGTGGTGTCAATATGGGTAATTCAAGTGCAAAGTCTTTGGATATGAAAGATTTGCGTGCTTTGGAGCAAAATACTCGCTATGTGGCACATGTCTCCCCTTCGGTGAGCACGGGCGCACAGCTGGTGTTTGGCTCCAACAACCATCCCGGTCAGATTCAGGGTGTCTCTCCATGTTACCTTGATATACGTATGTACAAACTTGAGAGTGGTATCATGTTCACCGAAGCGGATGTGAAAACTTACAATAAGGTTTGTGTAGTGGGCAAGACCGTGGTGGATAATTTGTTCACCAATGGGGAGAACCCGATAGGGCAGGTGGTGCGTTTCGGTTCCATTCCGATGAAGATTATTGGAGTACTGGAATCCAAAGGACAAAACCAGATGGGACAGGACCAGGACGATATTGTGCTGGCTCCCTATACTACGGTACAGAAGCGTTTTATGGCGATTACCCATTTCAATATGATGTTTGCTTCAGCCACTTCCGAAGAGGAGTCGGAACTGGCCGCTACGGAGATTACGTATATTCTGCGGGCCAATCACAAGATTGCCGAGGGTGAAGAGGATGACTTTGACATCCGTACCCAGGAAGAGTTGCTGAGTACCATGAGTTCAGTAACGCAGATGCTTACGATGTTATTGGCCGCTATCGCTTCCATCTCACTGATTGTGGGAGGTATCGGTATCATGAATATCATGTATGTAACTGTTACGGAAAGAACCAAGGAAATCGGTTTGCGTATGGCTATCGGTGCCCAGAACCGCGACATCATGCTGCAGTTCCTCTCCGAAAGTGTGATTCTGAGTTTGATAGGTGGTGTGATAGGGATTATTCTCGGACTGATATTGTCGTATGCACTTTCCCATATCTTGAGCTGGCCGTACGTGGTAAGTCAAACCGCCATTTTGGTGTCGTTCCTTGTGTGCGCCGCCACAGGTATTTTCTTCGGTTGGTATCCTGCCAAGAAGGCCGCCAACATGGATCCTATTGCTGCGCTACGTTACGAATAGACTTGTCACATTGTGGCGGTTGTAAAAGTAGGGACGCAATTTATTGCGTCCGCAGTCAGAGTATTAGAAGGCTCATATTGTCTGATGTTATGTTAAAAATCATCATCATATTAGTTTTTATTTGTTAAAATATTACAACTAATTCTATAATTTATTGGTTTTCAATGCTAAAAAAATTTCGAAAAGGTGTTGAATGATAGGTTTTCCATTGTATCTTTGCTGTATGCTTTTGGGTACGAAAGCGAGGATTTGTAGCGGCAGACAAACATTATTATAAAAAGTGAAAAAATGGAAGATAAAGAAATTGAAAACCCTATTGTAGAGGCCCGCAGGTATGTGTCCAATGCGGCGGATATTATCGTAAATTCCAAATATGATCCAGAAACCAAGCTGTATAGGGACAAGAAATATGTCCGTATTGCAGGTGATACCCTATGGAAGGGCTGTTTAATTGCCTTGGATGCGTTACTGCAGGTGCGCCGGGGCAAGGGTCGCCCGTCCATAGAAAAATACAAGAAGGCGGCGGCACAACGTGACGGCAAACTGTTGTCATTCATATCAGCAGGTTATGAAACCATACACCTGGTGATGGGCTATGACGGTAATAAAAGCAAAAAAGTCTGTGATGCAGGCTTCGATTCTGCCAATGCTATTATCGACCGCTGTGCAATACTGTTGCCAGAAAAAACAAGTGCGTAAATTAACACATTAACACATTAACTAATTTGCTAATTTGCTAATTAATGGAACTCCCTAAACACCATCCCTCTTCCGCTGCTGATTTTTACGGTGAAATGCTCGCAGAGGGCTTTGTTCAGACTGCCTTCCCATAGTTGGGTGAAACGGCGGTCTTGGACGGGATATTGTAAGCCTTCAAAACTGAAAATCGCTTGTCCGTCAAAATTGAAAACAGACACCTCCTGTCCAGAAACAGAGGCAAATGACGTGTCTTTGTCAATAAAGGAAAAGAGACCGTAATTGCTCACCATGATGAGATCCATCCGTTCGGCATACATGTTTAATATGGACAAATTGGCTAACTGATGGTCGTCGCGCAGACCGGAGGCCCCCAACACAGCGACAGGTCCTAACTGTTGTTTTATGCAATACTTCAGGGCTTTCTGCAAGTCGTTGCATTCTTCGTCCGGATCTTCAATAATGATATCTTTAAATTTTGCCCTTGCTTCGTTAGAAAGCGAATCGCAATCGCCAATGACTATATCAGGTTGGACGCCTATGCGCAGGAGCTTTTCCAACGCTCCATCACAGCACACAATGAAATGGGCACGCAGAAGAAATTGCAGGGGAATTCTCCCCTGCGGAGTCTCGCCATTTCCAACAATGACGGTAGAGTAGTGCGTCAACTCGTGTGCAAAAAGATTTTCCATTATTCCTTGGCCAAAAAGTCTTGGTCTTGCAGTGCTTTCTTCAACACCTCTGCAAAAAACTCGTTGTCTTTCTTGGTGTATCTTCTTTGGGTGAAGACTTGCGCAAGATTTTCTAATTGGTTTTCTTCCAATATTTTAACAGTATTGGGATGGGCTTCTTTTTCTTTGTATAGTTTATTGATATCGTATTCAGAATAATCTTGATAAACTTCCTGATGAATCATGGCTTCCACAGGCAGTTTGTCGGTCAGTTCGGGTTGCTCATCGGGATGGCCAATGGAGATGCATGCCACGGGGATGACGTTTTTGGGCAGTTTCAGCAACTCGATAAACTTGTCAATCTGGTATGTGATGGTGCCTAACCAGCAGATGCCTAATCCTAAAGATTCGGCGGCTACACAGGCGTTTTGTGCGGCAATGATGGCGTCGGTAACGGCCCATTGGTATGACTGCAGATTGCTGTAGCAGTCGGTGGCGGCACCTCTGAACTCGCAGTAGCGGTTGAAGCGGTGCAGGTCGGCGCAGAAAGTCAGCATCAGCGGGGCGTTTGTGGCGATAGGCTGGTTGAAATGCAAGGGGGCGGCCTTCTCCATCATCTGTTTGTCGGTGCTGACAATGATACTGAACAACTGCATGTTGCCCAAAGTAGAGCCGTTGCAGGCGCAGCGCAATATCAGTTCCAAGTCTTCTTTGCTGACTTTTTCCGCAGTGAATTTCCGGATGCTGCGGTGCTGTAGTATGGTTTCGATGGTTTGGTTCATGAGGTGTATTGTTGAATTTTTTTTCGTTTAGACGTTAAGACGTTAAGGCGTGGAGGCGGTTTTAATTATCAATTCTTAATTCTAAATTTTCATCCTGTAATCCTGTAATCCATTAATCTCTTCTAACCTTCTCACCCTCTAACCTTCTCACCTATTGTGTGGGCACCTTCGAAAAGTCATGCTTCCACCGTCTATGGCTCCACAGCCAAAAGGCGGGCTGTTTGCGGATGCTTTGTTCCAACAGCTGCACATAGCGGTCAGTGATATAGCCATGCTCCGTTTCGTTAGGTTTTTCTGTAATTAATTCAAATTCAAGATGATAATGTCCTATGCGGTCTTTCGCCACTTCGTAATAAACGACAGGTAAGTCGTATTTTTTGGCGAAATGCTCCGCTCCGAATATAATCCCTGAGCGCTGGTTCAGGAAGTCGGTGACATAGCAGCTCTTGGGGTTGCTGGGAGACTGGTCGCTGAGCATCATGTAGCAGCAGGGCTGGTGTTCCGACTCATAGCGCTCGAAAACCTGACGTACCGTGTCGGCGAAGACCACCTCTGTGCCGTAGCGGGTGCGAGCTCTGTTGATGAGTTTCTCAAAGTTCTTGTTGCTGTTGGCCTTGCCTACTCCGATGCCATGGTGCTTGAACTGACTGTCCAGGCTCAGCACCATCCATTCCCAGTTGT
>Ga0310690_10002240_pt1 | contig 32010 bp, 24 predicted proteins | sample AusTroGonzalo_MG_2_FD_207661 | JGI IMG/M metagenome (GOLD analysis project Ga0310690, IMG submission 207661) | Bovine rumen microbial communities from tropical cattle in Woodstock, Queensland, Australia - Gonzalo_04 (v2) (version 2) | ecosystem: Host-associated > Mammals > Digestive system >...
CGATAACAATACCGTATATCAATCCTATTGTCAGCATCTCAACATTGAAAAAAATGCTGTCAAGTCATTGTCGGACATTCCTTTTCTGCCCATCTCGTTTTTCAAAACCCACGAAGTGACCACCACTCCTTTCACGCCGGCGCTGATCTTCCGAAGCAGCGGAACCACAGGCATGCAACATTCCCGACATTTAATCAAGGATGCGCTTCTATATCGCCAAAGCCTGCTCAACAGTTTCCAACATTACTATGGCAACCCCTCCGAGTACACCTTCTTGGCTTTGTTGCCCAACTACTTGGAACAGAAGAATTCGTCATTGATTTACATGATGGAAACGTTGATGCAGCAATCGGGGGCAAAAGACAATGGCTATTTCCTTTATAATCACGAAGATTTATATCAAAAGCTTATACAACTTCGTGATAATCAACAGAAAGTAATCCTTTGGGGGGTCACATTCGCTTTGCTGGACTTTGCCGAACATTACCAAATTGACTTCCCTCAACTCATTGTGTTTGAGACTGGTGGCATGAAAGGACGTCGCAAGGAAATGGTGAAAGAAGAGCTTTACGACATCCTGCGCAAAGCATTCGGGGTGGCCGACATACACTCCGAGTATGGCATGTGCGAGCTGCTGTCGCAAGCTTACAGCAAAGGCGGAAACCTGTTCAGCACCCCGCCGTGGATGCGCTTGCGCCTGCGTAACGAGAAAGATCCTCTTGACGGGACCGACACCGTGAATACCGGGGTCATCAACGTCATCGACTTGGCCAACATTTACAGCTGCTCATTTATCGCAACAGAGGATCTGGGCCGCCGTCACCCTCAAGGCATTGAAATCCTTGGTCGACTGGACCATTCGCAATTGCGAGGGTGCAATCTGATGGTAATTTAATGAATCTGATTCTTAAACCGGTTGTAGAGACGTTTCCTGAAACGTCTCTACAGATGATCATGACAAATCTTTGTGTGTATTTTTATTTTATGTACTTTTGCATCCCTTCCAACAAAGGGATAAAAAAACATTAATATATTTATTATCAAGTAATTACAAACAAAAACATATTATGAAAAAAGGAATCATTGCTTTGATCAGCGCAGCATTAGTTATCATTGCTTTGGTTTTCATTTGCGCCACCACAGGTGACAAAGTCATGACCAAAGAAAACGGCGTTTACATCGTGAACACCACCACTCTGACTCAGAATGTAATCGGCTACAACGGCACCACTCCGTTGAAAATATACATTAAAAACGACAAAATCCAGAAAATCGAAGCTCTGCCCAACGAGGAAACTCCTCGCTTCTTCGACATGGTAAAAGCCGATTTGTTGAATAAATGGAACGGCATGTCCGTCAAGCAAGCCTCAGAGGCAAAAGTGGATGCCGTCACTGGCGCCACATACTCTTCCAACGCCGTCAAGGAGAATGTGCGAGTCGGCTTGGACTATTACAAAAAACACAAAAAATAGGTTTTCAATATCTTCAAATTTTCTTCCATGTTTCAGGCGTGCTATAGGAGAAGGGTGTGCTTAGGTTTTGTTGCGATTGCTTTAACCTTTGCAGCATTCGCGCAACCCCACGACACCATCCGGATGATGCAGTACAATCTCATGTACTACACCGACAATTCCGGGGTCTCTGATTGTAACAGTCTGAGCAACAACTTAGATTCCAAGGATGTTCATCTGAGAACCATTTTCCGGCACGTGATGCCCGATGTGCTTTGCGTATGCGAAATGGGGTCCAACAACATCTATGCCGACCGTTTGCTGAACAACGTCATCAACACGAACGGAATCGACTATTATCAGCGCGGACCGCTCACCAGCTATTCCGGCGGCACCCTCGCCAACATGATTTACTACAACTCCAAAAAACTGACCCTCTATAATTCCTACACCATCTCCACTTCCTACCGTGACATCAACGGTTATAAATTCTACTATAACGCTGATAATCTGGCTTCTGGAGACACCATTTTCATGACATTCTGGATTGCACATCTGAAAGCTGGATCTTACTCTTCCGATGCCAACTCACGCCTGATCCAAGTGCAACGATTGATGAACAAAATCAAGCAATTGGGTGAACCTGGCAATTTCTTCTTCTCAGGCGACTTCAATCTTTACAATAGCGATGAATCTGCATATCAAGAACTTATAAATTATCCCAACAGTTTATATCGATTCTACGACCCCGCAAACAGCCCGGGGCATTGGCACAACAACAATCAGTTCTCCAACCTGCACACCCAATCCACCCATACCCAAGATGACGACTGTTTTTCCGCCGGTGGTTTGGATGACCGCTTTGACTTTATTTTGGTGTCCCCATATGTTTATTATGGAAGTAACAAACTGCACCTTGTAAATGGGTCGTATCGTGTTTTGGGTCAGGACGGTAACCGTTTCAACGGTTCCATCATATCCCCGCAGAACAACTCCATTCCGAGCGATGTGGCCAACGCACTTTTCCAACAATCCGACCACTTGCCGGTCATCATGGAAATGACGGTGGATGCCCACGTAGGAATCCATGAGTATCAGCCGAATTTCTTTGTCAACGTCTCAAATCCCGTCCGCGAGGAGCTTCATATTGACTTTCAAAATGAAGAAAATGGCCATTACGACATCAGCATCTATGCCATGGACGGCCGTTGCATAGCCCGCCACTCCGAGAGCTTAGAAGCAGGTTTTCACCGTCTCTCTTATCCTTTCCCCTTTGACAATGGTATCTATATTGTGACACTCCGAGATGGGAAAGGGCAGCAAATTTCCAGAAAAGTAGTTCGCTATTAAGACTTTAGGTTTAGCAGTATTTTACTTTTAGCAAAAAACATCCTCGAAAGGCCTTCGCTTCCGAAAAAATTATATTTTTGCCGCATGATTTTTTCATCATCAATAACAAATTTATATTATGAGCGAAGTTGTTGTAAACCGTTATTCTGACGAAGATTTAGAAGAATTCAAAGCCTTAATAGAAAAGAAAATCGAAGAAGCGAAAAAGAACCTTGAAGTCTATCAAGAGGCTTACAGCGGTGTTGGAAATGACACGAAAGACACTGCACCGACATTCAAGAACCTCGAAGAAGGCAACCAAGTGCTTTCCAAAGAGGAAAATGGCCGGTTGATGTCCCGTTTATTAAAATATATCTCCAATCTGGAGGCTGCTTTAGTGCGTATTGAGAACAAAACCTATGGTGTGGATCGTATTACGGGCAAATTGATTCCCAAGGAGAGACTGAGAATCGTCCCTCATGCCACCTTGGACATCGATACGAAACTGCAAGAGAAGAAGAAGTAAGCCTCCGTCACGCCCGTTAGCCATTTTCATATCTTAGCATGCGATGGGTCCTTTGTTGAAAATAGAAGATTTGTCGCTGGAATTGCGGCGCGACACGAATTGGAATCCCATCCTGCATCATATCAATCTCTCTCTTGACGAAGGGGAGACTTTGGGTATTGTGGGTGAATCGGGATCTGGAAAATCCGTGACGGCTCTGTCCGTCATGCAACTGCTGAACCCAAAGATTGCCCGCTATCCCTCTGGGCACATCTATTTCAAAAATCAAGAAGAGGACAATGCTCCGCTTTTAGACATTCTGAAAGCGCCCGAGTCGGTTATGCAGACCCTTCGGGGCAACCAAATCGGAATGATTTTCCAAGAGCCCATGACCTCTCTTAATCCCGTGATTCGTTGCGGGCAACAGATTACCGAACAGATTTTACTGCATACCAAAGCCACGGAGAAAGAAGCTAAGGAACAAGTTCTCAGCCTATTCGATGAAGTACGGCTACCCCGCCCCACCCAGATTTTCGATTCCTACCCTCACGAACTTTCCGGCGGGCAAAAGCAGCGTATCATGATTGCCATGGCCATGAGTTGCCATCCCAAACTGCTCATCGCCGACGAGCCAACCACGGCCTTGGATGTCACTATCCAGAAGAACATTCTGGAACTTATCCGCAATTTGCAACAAAAGCATGGAATGAGCGTGCTGTTCATCACCCACGATTTGGGCGTGATGGCGGAAATAGCAGACCGCACCATCGTGATGTACAAAGGGCAAATCACCGAGGAGAACAGTGTGCGCAACATCTTCCAGAATCCGCAACACCCTTACACAAAACAACTTATCGCCTGTCGGCCTTCCATGACCCAACGGCTCCGTAAACTTCCTCAAGTATCTGATTTTGAAGATAGTAAAGAGTCTGAGATGCAGGAAGTCATCGAGAAACTGGTTATCACCCCCGAAGAACGGCAGCGCGCCCACCAAAGCCTATATGCCAACGACAAAATCATCTCCATCAAGAATCTGAACAAGGTATACAAGGTACGGAAACGCAAACTTTTTGAAAAGCAACAGTATTTCCAAGCCTTACACAATATCAATCTGGAGATTTATGAAGGAGAGACGCTGGGTCTGGTCGGCGAATCCGGTTGCGGAAAAACCACGTTAGGGCGTTCTATGCTAAGACTTATTGAACCTTCGTCCGGCGAGGTCTTTTATCGCGGAAAAAATATCGTGAATCTATCCGCTTCTGAGATGCGCAAAATGCGCAAAGATATGCAAATCATTCTACAAGACCCTTATTCTTCTTTGAACCAACGACTTACCATCGGCGAAGCTTTGATGGAGCCGATGCGCGTGCACAACATCCTGCAAAACGACAAAGAGCGGAAAAGACGTGTTATCGAGCTTTTGGAACGCGTAAGTCTCAACGAATCACACTTTTACAGATACCCACACGAGTTTTCCGGTGGTCAGCGGCAACGCATCTCCATTGCCCGCGCCTTGGCCGTCAATCCGAAATTCATCATCTGCGACGAATCCGTCTCAGCTCTGGATGTGTCCGTGCAGGCACAGGTCTTGAACCTGCTCAACGAGCTCAAAGAAGAGTTCCACTTCACCTATATCTTCATCTCCCACGATTTCTCTGTGGTGAAATTCATGTCCGACCGCATTGCCGTCATGCAACAAGGCAAAATCGTGGAAATCGGCGAAGCGGACGCACTATGTTCCAATCCTCAGACGGATTACGCGAAAAAACTGATCAGCGCTATTCCCAAAGGAATTGTTGTTTCTTAAACAAACTACATAATGAATAAATTCAACAACATTTTGAAAATGATTATCCGAATCGGTATCGGTGCATTTTTCATTGTCTCCGCCGTTTTGAAACTTCTCGGATTAGACCAGTTCGAGCTTTATATATACAGCTTCAACCTCTTCAACCTGACGCTGTGCGAATTGGCGGCAAGAGCCATCATTGCTGCTGAAATACTGGTAGGTATCTTGTTGATTGTCAAAGTCCGTTACAAGGAAGCGTGGTGGTTGACCCTGCTCATGCTCATCGGATTCTCACTTCTCCTGATATATGTCATTCTGTTCCGAGATGACAGCAATTGCCATTGTATGGGCGAGTTAGTAGAGATAACCCCAACGTTGTCACTCGTCAAGAACCTCGTGCTCATCGCCTTGATGCTGTTCATCCGAAAAGAGGAAGATTATCCTTTCCGTAAGCGCATACGCGTACTTGCACTCGTAGGGTCTTTTATCGCAGCAATCGTACCCCCGTACGTCCTATTCCCCATCGATGATGTCTATAACGCCTTCTCAAAACCCGAAATCTACAACGAAGCAAACCTCAACGGATTCCTTCAGGATTCTGTCATGCAAGATATCCAGATTGACGATGGCAACTACATCGTAGGACTAATTTCCTCCGGTTGCGAATTCTGCCGGACCAGCTGTCTGAAGATGTCCGAAATCGCCACGAACAACAACCTCGACAGCACCCGAATCCTCTATATTATCTGGGGAGACAGCACCTCCATCCAATCATTCCCGTCAGAAACACACACCGAAGCTTTCCGTTTCGTCACCATAAATCCTTTGGTAGCCATTCGCATCACGAATTCTTTCCCCTTATACTTTTTCTTTAAAGACGGGGAAGTGGAAAAAACCGCTAATTTACGGCAATTGACAGAAAAAGATATAAAAAAACATTTGTTAAAATAATTTTTATATTTTTGCAGACGAAAATAATTAATAAATATCTGTCATGTCTTTGTCCGAAAAAAAGAAACAAGAGCTATTCGACTTCTACTCAGAAAACGGTTTCCAACAATCCACCGAACAGATTGTGAAAAAGCTGAACATCTGTCATAAGACCTTTTTCAACCGTTACGGCAACAAGGCCAATTCTATTGAGATTGCCTGGAGTCATTGGCAAGACTTGTGCAAAGAAAAATGGCAGAATATTCTGGAGAATTGCAATCACAGCATTGAGGAGTTGACAATGACCATGTACCAGATCTACCAATCTCGTCTCGAAGCACCTTATTATTACAAATATACCCGTGACTACCGCAAATATCTTGATAACAATTCCGTCTTCTACCAATTCATCTATTCTGCTTTGGAAAAAGGGAAAAAATGCTTTCACATTCAAGAAAACCTTGATTTAGAAGCTTACACTCCTTTTCTGTTAAACAATCTCTTCCTGTTTGGCAATGAGCAGGAGCCTTCTCCGCAAGTGATGCGGTTCATCCTCTATCCCGCATTGACGGAACGAGGTCTGGATCTGTTTTTTGAGACTCCTTTCGCATAATTTCATCTTAAACTTTCCTCTGTTTTGACGGTTATCACATTTCGGCTGAAATGTGTATTTTTGCCGCTCATTTTGAGAAGATGAAAAAGATTGTTTTATTATTTGGAATTATTTTTTCCATGATGGTTGGGCGATGCAGTTACTTGCTGATTCCCATGGACTTGGCACAGACCAACCATCTGAAAGCATATGGAATCGCCTATTTCGCTGTCGCGCATCAAGTCGATATGAGTTGGCTGTTGAACTACCGTGGCGGCAGCTTTATGTGCCCCTATAACAGCACATTGGAGAATGAATGCCTCGTCCGCGGGGTTTCTTACGAAGTCCTTGCTGACATCCAGGCCACGCAAATCCTCAATGAAATTGCCATCGTGGAGAACAACATGAACGAAATCCGGCTGACCAAAGAGCCGAAGATCGCTGTTTACTCTCCTAAGAACAAGTTGCCGTGGGACGATGCCGTGACCCTCGTGCTTACCTATGCGGAGATTCCTTACACCGTCATCTACGATGAAGAAGTCATCAAAGGCGAACTGCCGAAATACGACTGGCTACACCTGCACCATGAGGATTTCACCGGACAATACGGCAAATTCTGGGCGAACTACCGCAATGCCAAATGGTATCAAGATGACGTTAAGGAAAACGAGGAACGCGCTGCCCAGTTAGGATTCACCAAAGTGTCGCAAATGAAACTGGCCGTAGCCAAAGGCATCCGCGATTTCGTGGCAGGCGGCGGCTACCTCTTTGCCATGTGCTCAGGTCCTGACAGTTACGACATTGCACTCGCCGCCGAAGGGGTCGATATCTGCGAAAGCATGTTCGACGGTGACCCCATGGATCCCCAAGCGCAAAGCAAACTCAACTATGACAATTGCTTTGCTTTCACGGATTTCAAGATTGAAACGAATCCTTACGTCTATGAAGTTTCCAACATAGATGTCAACCCTTCACAGCATATCCAGAACAAGTCTAACGATTATTTCACTCTGTTCGAATTCTCTGCCAAGTGGGATCCAGTTCCTACCATGCTGTGTCAAAATCACTTACAGGTAATTCCAGGTTTCATGGGACAGACCACTGCATTCCGAAAGGAACTCATCAAACCGACTGTGACCATCATGGGAGAATGCGCTTTCTTCAATGAGGCAAGATACATCCATGGCGAATACGGCAAAGGCACCTGGACATTCTATTCCGGACACGACCCCGAAGACTATCAGCATTTGGTCAACGATGCCCCCACAGACCTCAATCTGTTCCCTAACTCTGCGGGTTACCGACTGATTCTCAATAACGTACTGTTCCCCGCCGCAAAGAAGCAACAACAGAAGACGTAAGACGTGTGACGTTAGATCATACGTCTATATTTCCGGCATCATGTGATAAATAAGTTCTACCATTTGCGGGCCGGCGGCGGCAGCGGCAGCCAACACCTCTTCGTGACTGGCTTTTTCTACGCGTCCGATAATTCCCAAATCCGTGATGACAGAAAGTGCGAACACTTCAATACCGCGATGCCGCGCCATAATCACTTCCGGAACGGTGGACATGCCCACGGCATCTGCGCCGAAAAGGTAGAACATCTTGTATTCGGAAGGCGTTTCGAAACAGGGTCCCGACACGCCGATATAGACACCTTCTTGTAAATGAATATTCAGCTTTTTGCCCGTTTGTTGTGCTAACTTTAACAATCTATGGGAATAGGCTTCGCTCATGTTCAAAAAGCGAGGGCCTAAAGTATCATCATTCGGACCTATGAGCGGATTGGTGAAAAAGTGGTTGATGTGGTCACGAATCAGCATGATGTCGCCCACTTGGAACGTGGGGTTCATGCCACCAGCTGCATTCGAAAGTATCAAGGTTTTAATGCCGAGGCCGCTCAAAATTTGCTCCGGATAGGTCACTACATCCATCGAGTAGCCTTCGTAATAATGGAAACGACCATTGAAGACGAGCACCTCCACTCCATTCAACTTGCCAAAAACCAACGTTCCCTTGTGACCCTCTACCGTGGAAACAGGAAAATGGGGAATCTCATAATAGGAAATCTCATCCACAATTTCCACTTTTTCGGTCAGGCCACCCAAACCAGAACCTAACACGATGGCGATTTTCGGATTTATCGTTTTACGATTGTTCAAATAATCAACCGTTCTCTCAATTCTTCGTCTCTTTTCTTCTAACATGGTCTGTTACTATTTTATTAAACGTATCTCTCTGTGTATCTGTGAGGAATTCCACTTCTACAGGAACCACAAAAACAGGAAGCAAAGATACAATATTTATGATTTGTTCCGACTGCAAGCGCATCCAATCCTTTTCAGTTGTGACTAACAGACATGCTTCCCCAATATTATCAAAGTGTTGTTTATAAATAGATTGGATTTCTTTTTCGGTATAAATGTGGTGGTCAGGAAAGTCGTAATGCTTAACCATGTTCCATTTTTTCGTTGTTGTGGAGACGTGATTCTTCGCCTCTCCACAAAGGTGCTCGATCAATGGTTTGGGATGCGCAATGCCCGTCAGGACAACGATATCGCGGACGGATTGGAGCTTGATCTTCTGCGCCACTTCCGTGACAGGAGTCAACTCATTGTAACGGAACCGCGTGAAAAAAAGATGCTGCTGCGGTTTGAGACGAAGTTTGTAGCGCCATATCGATTCGTCCGTGTTCGCCTCCTCCGGAACTTTCGTCACGATAACAACGTCCGCAAAGCGGGCGGCACAAGGAAACTCGCGCAGTTTTCCCGCAGGAATCGGCATGTCCGGTCGATATGGACGGTTATACTCCGTCAACAAAATATGGAATGTCGGCTGAAAACTCAGATGCTGATAGGCATCATCTAACACAATCACTTCTGTCTCAGGATTTTCGTCAAGGAAATTCCGCACACCTTCCGCACGGTCGCCATCTACTGCCAAGGGAATGTCTGGGAAGTGAAGATGGGTCATAAATGGTTCATCCCCAAACATTTGCGCATTAATTTGGCTGCTATCACACTGTTTTACAGACTGATAACCTTTGGATTTACGACCGTAGCCGCGGCTAAGTGCCGCCACATGAAACGAATCCTTCAGCAGTTTAATAACATATTGCGTATGAGGGGTTTTACCTGTTCCGCCCACCGCCAAATTGCCAATGTCGATGGCGGGTACTGGCGATTCCTGGCTCAACAGTATCCGATGGCGATACAAAAACCTGCGCACCGCGGTGATACACCCATACAACAAAGAAAAGGGTGTCAGCAGTAAACCTATAATGAGTTTAAATGGCATTGTCGGATGCTTCGTTTCGTTTTGCGGCCTCCCGTTCCTCGCGCCGTTTGTGAATAGCCTCCTCTACCTCACTCTCGTAAGCTTCATAACGGGTGATGATTTTCGTCACCAGATGGTGGCGCACCACGTCTTTGTTTTCCATGTAAATAAAATCTATCCCTTTGACTCCTCGTAAGATACGGTCGGCTAAAATCAATCCGGATTGTTGATTTTTAGGCAAATCGATTTGGGTGATGTCGCCCGTGATAAAGAATTTGGCGTTCTTGCCCATACGCGTGAGGAACATTTTGAGCTGTGCGGAGGTGGCATTCTGCGCTTCATCGAGAATCACGTAGGCATTGTCGAGCGTGCGTCCGCGCATAAACGCCAACGGCGCAATTTCAATCACCTTGTCTTCCATAAGCGTCATCAGTTTCTGCATGGGCATCATGTCCCAAAGGGCATCATAGAGTGGTTGGAGATAAGGATCTAATTTATCGCGAAGGTCACCGGGAAGAAAACCGAGATTTTCGCCAGCCTCAACGGCAGGACGAGTCAGTATGATTCTACGTATCTGTTTGTTTTTCAATGCTTTCACTGCCAACGCCACGGCGGTATACGTTTTGCCCGTGCCAGCCGGACCCACCACGAACACCATGTCGTTTTTCTCCGCACTCTCCACTAATCGTTTCTGATTGGGAGTGATGGCCTTGATAACCTTGCCCTCGCGCCCGTGAACAATCACATTGGTGTCTGCGGAGTTCAACGCATAAAAGCTGTCGTCCTCCATCGCGGTGATATTGATGATATCCGTTTCTGTCAACTTGCCAAACTCTTCTATATGTCTTTCTAACAACAAAATACGGTTTTCAAATTCCTGAACATCCTCATCCGTTCCCGTGACTTTCAACTCGTTGCCACGCACAAACATCTTCAATTTAGGGAAGATGTGGGTGAGCATCTTGATATTATTATTCTGGAAGCCAAGTAGTTCAACCGCAGATTCAGGGTTTAGTTCAATAATTTTATCCATGATATTATTCGATGACAAGATAATTTAAAGGATTGATAGGAAAGCCGTTATACCACAGTTCGAAATGAATATGGCGGGAGTTTCCTTCTGCGGAGCCCGTATTGCCAGCCCTGGCAATGGGCATACCGCTCGTCACACGGGAGCCGACCGTTTTCAACAGAGCGGCATTCCGTTTATAGATGGAAATCATATTGCCGGGATGCTGTACCATAATCGTGTAACCATCTGTGGACGTGAAGTTTGCGGCAATTACCACACCATCAGCCACACTTGTGACTGTCGGATTGTCTCCCGTAGCGATATCAATTCCGTAATGATTCTGGGAAGCGTCAAACAAGCGCGTGACCGCACCCATGGCCGGCGGATAGATGGAGATATTGGTGATTTTCGCCTGTTCAATATTGGGAACACCAGAGGTGGTGGAAGGATTGCTTTCCGAGATCCGCCCTAAAATCCTCCCCGACTCCTCCAAAAGTTCGCTCACCTTTCCCGTACGTTCTTTCTGGCGCTCCGTAGGATGCACATCCGGTGTGGGCTGAGCATCGTCATCCTCGTACAAATTACCATCTTTACCAGCCAGCATATCTGAAAAATAGTCAATATATTGCTGGTTAATAGCCACTTGTTTCTCCAGAGAATCTACCCGGGCAGCAGTCTGCTTGTATAACTTGAAATCTTTTTGGTCCGTATAACCAGGAATGTACACCCGCAAAGGAGTCAGAGCAATCAAAATCGTGGTCAGGACGATGATGACAAAAGCTGCCAGAATGGCCACCACAACCACTTTCTGGATCGTGATATTTCGCACCACGAAGCTCTGCTCGAGCGTTTCCTCATTCGAAAAAACGAGCCTGTGACGCGTCTTCCACTCGCTCACAATGACATTCCATACCTTTTTTATCTTCTCAAACTTGCTCATTTCTACTATCTATACCCGATTCGGGGCGCAAAAGTAGCAAAAATTATCGTTACTATGATTTTTTATGTGAAGAAGAAGTGATTTTTATCACACTTTATTCATTAGCAATATTTTAGAACCACAAAAATGAATACAGCTGCTCTCAAAAGATTTTCGGTTGCATCATCATTTCATTGATAGACAATATATTAGAAAGGGCACGATTGGAAAAATATTCAAAACATTCGATTTTAATGGTTTTTTGTAAAGAAATATTCGTATTTTTGCTGCCCAAAAATATAAAGTCAAGTATTATGAACGAGAGAGACAACAATGTAAGTTTCTTCAGATTTGAAGATTTGAGAATCTACGCTAAAGCCATGGACTATATCGTTTGGCTGTATCAACAACTTCCTACTGGCGAAATGGCTGCTAATCAGAAATTTATGCAGAAGTCATTTTTGAAATCCGCCCATGACATTGCATTGAACACCGCGGAAGGTTCATCTCGCAACAGAACCCAGTTCTTGTACTACTTAAAGATGGCCAAAAGCTCTGTCAGAGAATGTGTGGTTCTTACGGAAATCGCTTCTCGCATCGGTATTATGTCTGACGAAGCCAAGGAACACTCCCGCACCGAACTGATGGAACTGACCAAAATGATTGGATCGCTCATCGCTTCTCTGCAACGCTCTTCCCTGGGCATCGCCCACTCTGAAAGATCTTCTGAAGATTCCGACGATCTCAACATGCCGGAACCCGACGATTTTGATGAGATGATTTAATTCATCTTTTTTGTAAGCAAAAAATAATCTCATGATAATTTCTAACAATAGGGATATCTGCATAGATATCCTTTTTTTGTTCAAGACAACCACAAACCAATTGTCAAAATGAAAAGAAGAAACCTTTTACTTGTCCTGGCTTTACTTCCTTTGTTCTTGTTTTCCAAGACATTGACAAAGAATGAATTAAAGACATTAGGGGTGCGTGCTTTCCAACAAAAGGCGCAATATATCTGTCCACAAGCGGTCAACTATACGCTGAAACAATGTGAATTCATTGAGCAGAACGGCATTTTGGAAATAGCCATTCTGAACTTTGATGCCGGATTTCTCATCATGTCCGCTGAAGATGCGGTGATGCCGATTTTGGCATATGATTTCGAGCACAGCCTCGATTTGTCGAACCCTGCGCCAGGTGTGAAAATGTTTTTGTCCATTTACGAGCAAGAAATTGCCACTGCAAGACGGTTGCAATTAGCTCCAAGTGAAAAAATCAAAACAGAATGGGAAGCGCTGAGGCATCCATCGTCTCGGGGTGTCCGCAGTGAAACGGTCGTGGCTCCTTTGATTCACTCTAGTTGGAACCAGAACATTTTCTATAACTACCTCTGCCCCCAGGATGAAAACGCCCCGAGCGGATATGACGGACACGTCCCAAACGGTTGTGTTGCTGTCGCGATGGCACAAATCATGTATTACTACCGTTATCCATCAACCGGCAACGGCAGTCATACCAACTATACCGAATATGGTGATTTTCACGTCAATTTTTCCCAACAGCACTACAATTATGACGCCATGTGCGATGAATTGAGTTATTACAACAATGAAGTGGCCAAGCTGATTTTTCATTGCGGCACTGCTGTTAACATGATGTATGGGGCAGATGGATCCGGATCCGATTCCTGGATTGTCCCCAATGCTATGAACACATACTTCAACTATAGCCCAGATGCAGACATTAACAACAAGCATCATTATTCGGATTCCATGTGGCACGTCATGCTCATGGAAGACTTGGATGCTTTGCATCCCCTTTACTACTCGGGCTACTCCTCTGAGGGAGGACATGCATTCATTTGCGATGGCTACAATAGCGATGAATACTTCCATTTCAATTTTGGATGGGGAGGATCAGGCAACGGCTTTTTCCTCACACAAAGCAGCGATGAAAGCAGCAGTGTTGGTGGATTTAGTTACGGACAAACCGCCATTTTCAACCTTTATCCTTTGGAATACAACTACCCTACCTTCTGCCAAGATCGCACTATTACCGCTTTGAACGGCAGTTTGGAAGACGGCAGTGGCATTTATCCATACCAAGACAATACCTACTGTACATATATCATCACCCATCCTGAACAGCATTCCGTCAAAATCACGCTTCATGATTTTGACACCCAAGAAGGTCATGATTATCTCCGTTTCTGGAACGGGCACCCGTCTCGAGACAGTCTTTTGGCAGAATTCTCAGGTTCCACCACGGGTTCTTTCCTGTTCGAAACCGACAGTCTGTACATTACTTTTGAGACAGATGACTCCATCACAGGTCAGGGCTGGAGGATGTCCTATATGAGTTACCGAGACTGTTCCGGCTGCGGAACCAGTACGCTTTCCACTCCCACCGGAGAACTCACAGACAATAGCGGTGACAACAATTATTGTGACAATTCTTTGTGCGTATGGGTTCTCAGCATTAATGGTTGTGAGCAAATCACTTTTACTTTTGAAGAAATGGACATCAGCCCTGAGGATCATCTTGATTTTCACGACATGAAAAACCACGGAGAGCTCATAGCCAGTTACAGCGGAAACGAGTTACATGAGCCATTAGTCTGCAATACAAATAGAGTGCGCATTCGCTTTGTCTCCGACAACTATCTGAATGGCGAAGGTTTCTTGATTCGATGGACTTCTACCGGCACAGGCCTTGAAGAATGGGACGCTTCGGCAAACCTTTACCCTAACCCTGCGTCCAACCTCATTCATCTCAATTTGCCGGAAGATTTCGAGCAAAGCACCATTACAATATATGATATGGTCGGAAAGGTTGTTTTCTCTCAAAGCCACACAGGTTCCCAAGCCGTTGACATCCCCGTACAGGGCCTCCCCAATGGGGTTTATATGCTCCGTGCCGAAGACAGTAACCGCTCCATCCACAAAAAAATCATCGTGCGGCATTAAACAAAACGGATGGTAGCAGGTCTTATTGGTGTCTTTTAATCAAACAAAAACGTAAAGCTATGAAAAAGTTCATGTTAATGATGAGTATCTTCCTGATGACAGGGTTTGTGTCAATGGAAGTGATGGCTCAGAATCCAACCTCATCCAGATCCATCTCGACAAGCAGCAAAAATTCTGCTACAACGTCCAAACAAACCACATCTACCTCCAATCAGGCTTCACGTCAACTCAAGAAGGGGGACATGCAACTGAACAAAGCTAACAATTACTACCAAAAAGCGCAACAGAGCTCCAATCGTCCCGCTCCGACGGCCACCAACAATAAACGCCCGACTACTACCACGACGACTACATCCAGAGCCAACAATGCAGTAAAGCCCGCCGCCACCTCTACGACCTCTCGCCCGACTACTTCTTCCAGTTCTTCCAACGTTTCCAGAACCCCCACGACGAAGACCCCGGCCACAACGATAACACGTCCGGAAACTGCCACGACTTCTACCCCTTCCGCGAGCAAGCCGACCGTCTCAGCCCGTCAGAACACGAATACGACCAGCACCACTCAGGTCAACTCCAATAGAGTTACAGCTCCCAGCACTGAGACTGCAAACTTAAAACGCGGATACACCGAACAAGGTAAGGCACAACCGCAGCCGGTCAGCGGTCCTCGCGATGGAGGAAACAACAATACAAATGTTGAGAAGCCCGCTCCTGGAGGACACCCCGGAAACAACCCTGGAGGACATCACGACAGCCACGGCCCCAACCACGGACCTATGCCTCACACCCCCTACGTACACCCGAATCACCACAACTACCACAGCTATATGCATGTTCCTCATCACATCAGACCGGTTTACTATCACGGAACTCCCTACTACTTCTACAACAGTGTCTTCTGCCGCTACATCAATGGTCGCTACGTCATCTGCCGCCCGCCGCTTGGAGCAGTCATCGCCTACGCTATCTTCCACACTTGGAAACCCGTGATTGTGGTGCACAACAATGTCAACTACTACTACGATGATGGCACATTCTACATCCCCTACAACAATAATTACCAAGTTGTAGCACCTCCCATCGGAGCCAGAGTGGCGGAACTGCCCAGCAACTATGAAGAAATCATCCTCGACAACACCCTTTACTACAAAGTGGATAACGTTTATTATAAGGCAGTTGTGGTCAGCGGATACATATGGTACGAAGTGGTTTTTGTAAGTTAAAAGATTTTTTTTCAAAAATGAATGCGCGGTAAGAAAAAAATTGTATTTTTGCCGCGCATTTAGCTATTGCCCTGTTGTGTAATGGTAGCACCGCAGATTCTGGTTCTGTTTGTATGGGTTCGAATCCTATCGGGGCAACAAAAAAATCTGAATCCAGTCTTGGATTCAGATTTTTTTTGCATTTTTGCAGCCGTTAACCGAGTGTTCAACCCTTTGTTTCACCAAATCCTACATTCATGTTAGTATTGGGCATTGCCGGCGGATCCGGCTCAGGAAAGACCTCCGTAGTGCAAAAAATTGTCAACCAATTCTCCAAACAACACGTTAGTGTGCTGTCACAGGATGCCTATTACCGCGACAACGGAGACCTCTCGCAAGCCGAGAAAGAGAAAATCAACTTCGACCACCCTTCCGCCATCGAGTTCCCGTTGTTGGTGGAACACATCAACCAACTCAAATCCGGCAAGACCATCCAGATGCCCACCTACTCGTATGTGACCTGCGCACGCGGCACGGAAACCATCCCCGTACAACCAGCCGAAGTCTTAATTGTGGAAGGCATCCTCATCTTCACCAACCCAGAACTCTGTGACATCATGGACATCAAGGTTTTCGTGGATACGGACGCTGATGAACGGCTTATCCGCATCATCAGCCGCGATGTCATCGAACGCGGCCGCGGACTCGACAAATCCATCCGTCACTACCGGAACTTTGTCAAGCCGATGCACGAACTGTTTATCGAACCTACCAAACGATTGGCGGACATCATCATCCCCGTGGGCGGTCACAACAACATCGGCATTGACATTCTCACCGCCAAAATAAGAGAAACATTAAAGGAAAAAATTTAGTTCTTAAACTCTACACTCCTAAGCTTGTAAGCTTCTAAATTTCTAAACTCGTAAGCTTCTAAGCCCATAAACCATATAACCAAAAAAAAACTATCTTTGTAGCTTCATTTGCAAACATTGTCAAATATGAAAAATAAGATCTTACTCATTGTATTATTATCTGTCTTTCAGGTAGTTATTTTCAACACCAATGCTGTTTTGGCACAAAAGCTGAAACCCGCTGACGTACCGTCAGATGTCGTGCAAACGCTGGATGAACAATACTCCTATGTGAAAGTCACCGGTTGGATGAAAGAAGGAAGCACCTACGTCGCCAACATCAAGGACGGTACCACGAGTGGCAAAGTCTATATCGCCTCCGACGGCGAATGGATCCGCACCCTTTTCACCGTTCCTGTCAGTGAGCTCCCCTCTGCCATCACGGATTACGTACACACCAATTATCCGGATTTCATCATCAGTGTCAGCGCTTTGGAAGAGAAGGAGAATGAGAGCACGCACTACTATCTTGAGGTGAAGCCCGATGGCGTGGGCATGAAAGCCTCCGTACTGACATTCTCCAGCACCGGACAGAACAAACTGCTTTCCCGTACGGATCCCGAAGGTTTCCAAGACCCCACGGTGAAGCACCCCGACAAGATTGAACAGGCCAAGACCGCCGCTGCCGAACGTCAGGCTGAAAAAGCGGAAGCCGCCAAACGCGAGGCCGAAGAAAAGGCTGCCGCCGAAAAAGCGGCCAAAGAAGCAGCAAAGAACACCCCCAAAACCAACACTACCACCTCAAAGCCTGCTACTTCCGCCAAACCTACTACTGCCTCAAAACCTGCTACTACAACGAATAAACCCGCAACCGCCTCCACCTCAAAATCTGAGGGACCTAAGAAAGAGTCCAAGCCCAAGAAGGAAAAACCCGAACCGGTAGTTAAAGACGAACACGGCAACATTGCCATCAAAGCCAATACCGTACCGGACATTGTTTCTAAAGCGCTGGTTAAAAAAGTGCTGCACCCCGCCGAACTCAACTGGTTCCTGGTGGACAGTGTCTACATCGCACGCTGCCTCAATCAAGGCAAAAAGACCGCCGTCTATATCACCCCGAAAGGCATATGGGAGAAAACGCTCACCATCATGCCCGAGGAGTCCGTCACGGGTCTTATGGCTAAACATCTCAACGATTTCTACCCTGGTTGGCGATTCAAGAGCGCTGTCAAGGAACAACGCGCCGACAAAGACGACAAAATGATGGTGGATTTCTACGAAAAAGCAAACTACAAAGGCAAGTTGGTCACCACTATCTTCTTCGACAAAGCCGGCAAACTGATTCGCACCATCGATCCTGACTACGAATTAGGCACCAACGACAAGAAAGAGAGTGCCGAGGACGATGCCCTCAATAAATATTACGAAAAAATGAACATGGAACTCGATAACGACGATGCTTCCAGCGTACCCGAAAACGTGAAAGCCGCCTTCAGCCTCAAATACCCGAAGGTGACCAACGTGGAATGGAAAGAAAACGGCTATATGAATTACATCGCCGCATTCTACACAACCCGCGGTAAGGAGTTCTGTGTATACAACAGCTACGGCGAACTTGTCGAAACATGGGTGATGGGGAAAAATGAAAACCTCTCCGCCACTATTCAAGACTACCTCAAAAAAGAATATAAGAGTTACAAACTCAAGGAGTTCTATAGTGTCAAACGCCTCGCCGACAAACTGAATGCCTATAAGGTCATCATTGTCGATAAAAAGACCCAGGACGAACAGGAGTTGTGGTTCAATTTGTCAGGCAAACCTATTGAGTATTAGTTTTTGGTTAAAGATAAAGGTTAATGAAATATACTGAAATCAAGTTGAAAATTGAGCCGGCAGAGCCGTGGAAGGAAATATACACTTCATTGATGGCGGAGGCCGGTTGCGACAGTTTCATGGATGGCGAAGAGGAAAATGAACTGCTGTGTTACATCCCTGAAAAAGACTATCAAGAGGAAGTTTTCAAAGACCTGCTCGGCACCCCGCAGTTTCCGGAGGTGAAACTCACCTACACTGTTGCCCCGATGGAGGACAAGGACTGGAATGCAGCTTGGGAAGCAAATTACGAGCCTGTAATGATTGAAGGATGCTACATTCGCGCTCCTTTCCATCCTGCGCGTCCCGATGCGAAATACGAAATCGTGATCGAGCCGAAGATGTCGTTCGGCACGGCGCATCACGCTACCACCGCACAAATGGTTTCCTACCTGTTGGAGACGGATGTAAAAGGGAAAGCTGTACTCGACATGGGCGCGGGCACGGGCGTCTTGGCCATCCTCGCCACGATGAAGGGCGCAAATCCCGTCACCGCCATCGACAACGACGAGTGGGCCTATAGAAACGGCGTAGAGAACGCACAACACAATCATTGCGAGCAATTGAAAGTTCTGTTAGGGGATGCTTCCCTGCTGGGCGACGAGAGCTACGACATCATCTTAGCCAATATCAACCGCAACATCCTGCTGCAGGATATCCCGCAATATGTCAAATGTATGAACGACAAGGCGTTACTCTTCCTTAGTGGCTTTTACGAAGAAGATCTGCCCGCCCTGCGTGACTGCTGTGCCCAAAACGGCATGAAATATCTCGACCACAAATCGAAAGACAAGTGGGTGGCGGCTCGGTTTGAAAAAATCTAACGAATATTACGGCAGGGGCGAATCATAATTCGCCCTTGTTTTTTTTCAGATATTTGGATGGTGTCTGTCCGTATTTTTTTGAGAACGAACGCAGAAAAGTAGCATAAGAGTTGAAACCTGACATATCTGCAATCTCTTCCATCGAATAGGGCCGATCCAACCCTTTTAAGTCCAACAAACGCTTTGCCTCCTCCAATCGCAAATCATTGATATAGTCATAGAAAGTCGTGTGCTTCTCTTGATTGATATAGTTGCTTAAATATTGACGGTTGGTTCCTAAATGCGTTGCCAACTTCTGCAATGTCAACGACTTGTCCAAATAATACCGCTTTTCAGCAATAGTCAAATCAATATTCTTTTCTGCCAGTGCTCCATAATAGGGTGCGCGAACCAAGTCAGAGTCCATCTCAGTTTCGGCTTCTTTTTCTATACAGACCTCTGGTGCAATCCTAAAAACTTTTTGGTGAATAATCTTTCTCATCACATATAAGGCAAAAAAGATGATGAAGAAACACCACAGCGTGTCAAACAGCAAATTTTTGTAGGATACCGGTGAGGTGAACCATGTCTCCTGCGATATACTTTCTATTGACCAAAGCAGTTGCGTCACAAACAGAATGCCTATCAAAACGGAAAACCAGCGGAGGTCATAATATTCCAAATCTCCCACATTGTTTCGCAACATATCCATGTGCTTTCGAACAGAAAGATTCAACCAAATCAACAACACAGTTGAGGCAAGCAGCGTGAACAATTGGGTAATATGAACTATCAAAGGGCTTTGTGTGATGGCAAATAACAGCATGAATACGAGAAACGGGACCTCTATCAACAAAAGACGACGAATGCTATACCTATTGGGGAAAATCAGTGAAACGGCGAAAATCATATAGCCACCGACAATCAGATAATCGAAAAGAAGCAACAACGTGTTCAAAAATTCGGGAAACGGGAGCTCGCTGCAGGCCAAAACCACAAAATTATTGAAAAATCCAAAAGAATGCAAGACCAAGACCGCAGCAAATACGCGCTGAAACGAGTAAGTGCGGTGCCTTCTGTGCATGAAAACACTGCAACCAAGCAACACACTTTGTGTGAAGCCTGACATAAAGCAGAGCAATAACAAAAGACTGCGCAGGAGACACGCAGTAAAAAAAATCTCCTCAGCTTCAAGAATGAGATAATCATTCGGAACTAGCTGACAATTTTACCTTTACATTTGATAGGCGCATTCCGGAAACATCCACGAATGCGCTTTTTCATCTGCATTGGTATTCGGAATTTGTGTACCTTTGCGCACCATTTTTCCTATATGACGATGAAAAAGATTTTATATATCAGTTTGTTGCTGTGCTTTACCGTAATGGCTCAGGCCCAGCGTTTTACAGCTTTCTCCAAGGACCCTTCCAAGACTGTGGAGGAGATGAAGGAATTCTATTCTTCGGTACCCAAAGACCGCCAGAAGGAGGCCAAGGAAATCTTGGAAGAATTCGAGTTGCTCTGGACCACCCAAATGGACGCAGAGAATCAGCAGGTTTTCATTGAAGAGGCCAACAAGATGGTTAAGAAAAAACACCGTCCCATCCCTCATTTTCAGAACTTTATACACACCTACGCCAGTTTCCTTCAAAGTCAGTATAGCGGCGAAACTGAAACATGGCAGAAAATTCTGGATTACCATATCGGCCACAGCTCCACCTTCTTCCAAAGTAAAATGGAGCTATATGAGCGTTTCTTCCGCGACAACATCATGAACCAAGGTGACAACGTAAAATGGATTGCGATGGGGTTTGCCGACCATCTCGGATTCGACCAAGAACCCTATTTCGACTTCAAAGACATAGACCTTTGGGGATATTCCGCAAAAGACAGCTTGATTGTGAGTGGCGTAAATGGGCGTTATTATCCTGACAAATTGACCTTTAAAGCCAACGGTGGAGAGATTTCCTGGGATCGCGCCGGTTTGGAGCCCAATGTCAAAGCCAAACTGAAAACATACGATATCGACTTGCGCTTCCCGCGCGTGGTTGCCGACAACGCCCTGTTCTACTACCCGAAACTGTTCGCCAACCCGATTATCGGACGCGTGGAAGACAAAGCTATGCTACCCACTTCTGAGGAAAAGGCCTCCTATCCTCGCTTCACCAGCTTGGAAGCGACCCTGCCGGTGAAAAACCTCTATAAGGATGTGGACTATGTAGGCGGCTTCGAAATGCGCGGCGCCTCCATTTTCGGCACCGGTCAAGGTGACACCCTGGCCAGGATCACCATCTATAACGAAGGAGAGGTCATCATCACCGCTCGCTCCCGCAGTTTCCTCATCCGTCCCACCAACCTGCTCTCCGAAGACGCTCAAGTCGCCCTCTATATCGAAACAGACTCCATTTACCACCCTGCCGCCAACTTCAAATACGATAACGAGAAAAAATCCCTGTTAATCTCGCGGCCCAAACAGGGTGTCGGGCGTTCCCCCTTCTTTGACTCCTACCACAAGCTGGATATGTACGTGGAATCCGTGCAATGGGTGACAACGGAGAAACGCATTGAGTTCAAGCCCATTGTGGGCAATACCAGTGACCAAGAAGCCTATTTTGAGTCACAGAATTACTATGAGGAGGGGGTCATGCACGAAATCGCCGGCTACAACAATGTCAATCCGCTCTACACGCTTTGGCAGCTTTTCAATAGTGCCGGCTACGAAGATCTCACCATCGAAGATGTCATTCGCTGGTTCAACAAACCTCCATTGGATATCAAGGCGATGATGATTGACTTTGCCGCCCGCGGTTTTATCGAATACGATATCAATAACAACCATATCCACTACCGCAGCAAAATCGCTCAATACCTGAACAACCAGGTGAAAAAGAAAGACTACGACTACATCAAATTGGAGTCAAAAACGCACTATGCTTCGTTGGATTTGGTCACCAACGACCTGAAAATCACCGGATGCGAGTTTTTCGTGCTCAGCGATCCTCAGATTGTAAATGTATACCCGATGAACGAATTGGTCACGGTCAAGAAAAACCGTAACATGGTCTTCTCCGGACGCGTTATCGGCGGTCTGTTCGATTTCGTGACCCACAACTGCCAGTTCGACTACGACCGCTTCTTGGTCGATATGGATGTCATTGACACGCTGATTATGTATGTGGAAGACAAAAACGGCCCGATGGACATGTACGGCGATTACAAACTGCAACGTGTACGCAGTCAAATCGAGGAGTTGTCAGGCGTGCTTTACATTGACGTGCCCGGTAACAAAAGCGGCATGACTGACTATCCCGACTATCCGATCTTCGAGGCGCGGAAGGGCGGCAAAGTCTTCTACGACCAACCTTACGTTTTGGGAGGTGTATACGACCGAAACAAGTTCTATTACGCTGTGAATCAGTTTAGAATTGTCAACTTGGATAATTTTGTGATTGATTCCATGAAGTTCAGCGGTGCTTTGGTTTCAGGCGGTATTTTCCCAGACATTGTGGAGCCATTGAAAGTGCAACCCGACTTCGCCTTGGGTTTTGTTCATAACACCAACGGTCTGCCAATGTACGGTACCAGAGGTTCTTACCAAGGCCGTATCAGTCTCAGCAATAGAGGTTTGCGCGGAAAAGGCAATATTGACTATATCACTTCGCACACCTATTCCGACAGTCTGGTCTTTTACATAGACTCCACCAACGGTTCAGCCAACCGCCACGTAGTGGACGAACAGATGGCGGGTGCGGAATTCCCACCGGCATCTGTCGAGGAGGCTTACCTGCATTGGGAGCCCTATCAAGACCAGATGTTTGTGCACACGCTGGAGCAACCAATGGATCTCTTCCGGGAAGCCACTTTGACGGGTAATTCCAAAATTACGCCGATGGGCATGTTCGGTACGGGCATCGTGAAGTTCAACCGCGCCGACATCTCCTCGCGACTTTTCCAGTTCAAACATCATGAACTGTTAGCCGACACCGCCGACCTGCGTATTTACGACATCAGCGGCGGCAAGGATGTGGCCTTTTCCACTGACAACTACAACTCTCATATTGACTTCAAAACTCGAAAAGGTCACTTCATCGCCAACGGAGAGGCCTCCATCGTCTATTTTGTGCAAAACGAAATCAAGGCCAAATCCTCCGAATTCGAATGGGACCCCATCGACTCCACCATGCTGAGATTCAAGTGGGATGACCCGTATAAAAACACCGACATCGACAACACCCCCATCAAAGAATTGGTGGATATGCAAAGTGCTGGCAATGAGCTGTATGCAGTAGCTCCCGAGGTCAATTACCAGTTCACGGCGGTGAACGCGGAATTCGATTTCGCTAAGAACATCATCAATGCTCACGGTGTACGTTACATCAATGTTGGAGATGCAGCTATCACCCCGCTGCATGGAGATGTGACCATCCGCAAGCGGGCGGCCATGGACCTCTTGGAAAAATCCCGCATTCTGGCCGGACGAGACAACAAATATCATGAGCTCTATAACTGTACCACTCGCGTACAGAGCGCCACAAGATTCTATGCCAATGGTTATTACGACTACATTGATGCTGAACAACGTGTACAGACTCTCTATTTCGACACCGTCTATTTCATGAAGGAGACCTTTGGAGAAGCGAAGATTCCTTTGGAGAAAGACTTCCACTTCAGCGACCAGTTCGCCTTCGACGGCCGTGCTGAATTGCACAGTACCAATCCGTTCCTCTCCTATTTCGGCGGCGTGGAAATCATCCACGGCTGCGACAGTATCAAGCACGCCCGAATGAAGATTCTGCAACAGGTGGATCCTAACAACATCATGCTGCAGGTGCACGACCGCACCAAGGATATGAACGAGCGTAAAGTGGTGGTGGCCATCGCTTCCAGCAACAAGACTGGTCGAATTTACACCGCATTTGGCGTGGCAAAGGACGAATTCAACGACGCGGAATACATTAACGTGTTCGGCTACATCACATACGACAAGGAGACCCGTCAGTTCAAAGCCGCCTCCATGGAGAAGCTGATGGATCCCTCCGTACCGGGTAATATCATCGTGCTCAACACCGACAACTGCGAAGCACACGGTAGCGGCACCATCGACATGGGTGCGAAATTGGGACGTGTGGATTTCATCACCAATGGTACCATCGTCAATTATATGCTCGCCGACTCCGCCGAGATGCACCTTACCACTTCCATCAATTTCTTCTTCAATGAGAAGTCTATGGATCTGATGAACAAGGCATTGGAGAACACAACGTTGGATTTTGTGGATGTCTCCGAAGACGAAGCTTTCGACGTGGCGTTGTACAACATTTTGGGTAAAGCGGAATACGATCGTTATCAGCGCAGCACGGCTTTGGGACAGAACCGCCGTCTGCCTGAGGCACTGCAAGTCAAATTCCTTTTCTCCAACATCGATTTCGAGTGGGACAAGGAACAGTCCACTTTCAAATCGCAAACCAAACTGCCGTTAATTGTGTGTGGTGCTAAACAGCAATACAAAATGGTCCCGGGCCGCATCGTGATTGAGAAACGAGGCTCGCGCAACCGTCTCTACCTGTATTTTGAATTTGACAATCAGTTCTATTACTTCCAGTTTGACAACAATGCGGTGTCAGCTTTCGCTTCCGACAAGGCATTCAACGATGCCATCTCAAGCGTGAAACCGAAAAACCGTTTCCTGGAGCCCGACCAATCCAAAGGTCTGCCTTCATTCTCTTACAAACTGGGTAACAGGAGTTTAAAGAATAAGTTTGTGAAGAAATATTTCACAGACATTGAAGAAGAACCCGAAACAGAAGAATAGTTATGGAACGGATTTGGATAGCAGGCCCCTGTGCGGCGGAAAGCCGTGAACAGATAGTCACCACCGCAGAGCAACTTGTCGACTCCTCGAGGAGACATGGCTTTGAATTGAGCTATTTCAGGGCTGGCGCATGGAAGGTACGTAGTATTCCCAACTGTTTCGCAGGCGCGGGGGAGAGCTCTCTCCCTTGGCTGCAAGAGGTCCAGAACACGTTTCACATCCCGGCATGCGTGGAGGTGATGAATGCCCGTCAAGTGGAACTTTGCGCCAAACACGACATCCGAACCGTTTGGGTTGGTGCACGCACCTGCGTCAATCCTATCGAGGTTCAACAGATTGCTGATGCCGTAAAGCACTCCGACTTCACTGTGATGGTCAAAAATCCTATGATTCCTGACCTGAAGCTATGGATGGGCAATATCAATCGGTTTCTTCAAGCAGACGTTCAGAAAGTGATGGCCATTCACCGCGGTTTCACAGATGCTCAAGAAAACGTCTATCGTAACGCCCCCGTTTGGCAGCTTCCCATCGAGCTTAAAGTACAAATGCCCGAACTGCCGATTCTATGCGACCCTTCCCATCTTAGCGGCAACGCCCATTGGGTTTCTGAAATAGCTCAAGTAGCTATGACATACGGTTTTAACGGTTTGATGGTGGAATGTCACTGCCAACCAGAAACGGCGCTCTCCGATAAAGAGCAACAAATCACTCCGGCTGAATGGGCACAGATGATTGCCAAACTCGATCTGCGCACGGACATGCCCGACCTCTCCTTAGTCAAACAGCGTTCCATACTGGAAAGCATTGACAATCAAATAAGTGAATTACTTTACCAACGTATGACCATTGCGGACGAAATCGGTAAGATCAAGCGACAGCAACATATCGCCGTGGTGCAACCTCAACAATGGCAAGAAGTGGTCAAACGTTATAACAAGCACCAAGATGATGCCGATTATCAGGAATTTATTGTAAGATTTCTGGAATTATTGCATCAAACATCTATTAAACGTCAAAAATAAGACAAAATGAGCGATAATCAATCCAGACGAAACGGTTGTCTGATATTCTTGTGGCTGCTGGTAGCTTTTCTCGGCGGCTTTTCCATTGCATTGCGCTGGAACCCTCACCGTTTGAGCCGCGCCGGCAATGAACAGCTTAAAAAAATGAGCGAAGTGATGAGCTATATTGACCAATATTATGTGGATCCTGTCAATGCAGATTCCATCTATGGTTTGGCCATCAACGCCATGCTGCAGGGTTTGGACCCCCACTCCACCTACTCTACCGCCGAAGACAACAAAACCATGATGGAAACGCTGGAAGGCTCTTTTGAAGGCATCGGCATCCAATTCAACATCATGAACGATACCTTGATGGTGGTCTCCGTCATCTCAGGCGGACCATCGGAAAAGGCCGGGCTGATGGCCGGTGACCGTATGATTGAGGTCAACGGCAAATCCATTATCGGCATCAAGAACGATAAAGCTTTCAAGCTATTACGCGGAAAGAAAGGATCCAAGGTGAAAGTAGGCATTCTCCGGCCGGGTTTCAAAGACAAATACACATACGAAATCACTCGTGGAGTAATCCCGACCTATACGGTAGATGTAGCCTACATGATTAACAGCAAAACCGGCTATATCAAACTGAACGAATTCGGCAGCACGACCGCCAAAGAATTCAATAATGCCATCCAAAAGCTGAAACGGCAGGGCATGACCGACTTGATTGTCGATTTGCGAAGCAACGGTGGCGGTTTTTTGGATGCAGCCATCAGTGTTTGTGATGAATTTTTACCCAACAAACAGAAAATCGTCTCCATTGAAGGTTCCAAAACAAGACCTGAAATCATTTACGCCTCCCGAAAAGGTGATTTCGAAGACGGGAAAGTGGCCATTTTGATTGACGACTTCAGTGCCTCCGCCAGCGAGATTGTGGCGGGAGCCGTCCAAGACAACGACCGTGGAATTATCGTTGGACGCCGCTCTTTCGGTAAAGGATTGGTACAAAGGCAGTTCGACCTTTCCGACAAATCCTCCATCCGATTGACCACCTCGCGCTACCATACCCCCAGTGGCCGATGCATCCAACGCGACTATGAGAATGGTACGGAAGCCTACTATGAAGACATCTACAACCGTTTGGTGAACGGCGAAATGGAAAGTATTGACAGCATCCACCTCGACTCCACGAAGGTGTATCACACCCTGAAAGGACGCACTGTCTATGGCGGTGGCGGCATTATGCCCGATTTCTTTGTACCCCTCGATCGCGACAAAGATCTGGATGCCTACTACGACATTGCCAACTCCTCCGCACTCATCCAGTTTGCATTCCATTATGCCAATGAGCACAAATCTGCTCTGAAAGGCAAGTACACGGACAGCAAATCATACGTCAAAGAGATGACGGTTACCGATCAGATGCTCCAGCAACTGATTCAATACTATGAGAAGAACAATAAGAAAAAGATATCCAAGATGTCAGCAAATTCTTCCAAAGAACTGAAAATCTGGCTGAAAGCCCTCATTGGCCGGAACCTGTACGGCGACGAAGCTTTCTATCCAGTCGTCAACAAAACAGACAAGGTCATCCTCAAAGCATTGGAAGAGCTGAAATAGAGATAGTATTATGGACGATGGCGTGCCAACAATCGCCATCATCAGACAAAGACAAACAAAACAGGCGGCCAAACGGTCGTCTGTCCTATTTTTAATTAAGAAAGATGGGTTATTCCGCGAGGAGCAAAACTTTGTCTTTGCTCACCTCGACCACACCACCGCGGATGTCGAAGAATTGTTCCTGATTCTCGTTATCCACCACTTTCACACGACCTTCTTTCAACGCGGAAACCAGCGGAGCATGGGATTTCAGGATTTCGAACAAACCGTCAATACCCGGAAGTTGCACCAGAGTGACTTCCCCGGTGAACAACGTACTTGCAGGAGTAATAATTTCTAATTTCATAATCCGTTATTTTGCGGCTGCCAACTCTTTTTCACCCTTCTCGATAGCCTCTTCTATAGTACCCACATAGCTGAAAGCATTTTCAGGCAGATGGTCAAGTTCGCCATCCAGAATCATATTGAAACCTCTGATGGTGTCCTCAATTTTGACAAACTTACCAGCCATGCCAGTGAACTGCTCGGCCACGAAGAACGGTTGTGACATAAAGCGCTGCACACGACGTGCACGGTGCACAGTCTTGCGGTCCTCTTCAGAAAGTTCCTCCATACCGAGGATAGCGATGATATCTTGCAACTCCATATAGCGTTGCAGACACTCCTTGACGCGCTGTGCAGTATTGTAGTGCTCCTCACCCACAATGTCGGGAGACAAGATACGGGAAGTGGAGTCGAGCGGATCGACAGCGGGATAGATACCCAACTCAGAAATCTTACGGCTCAACACCGTGGTAGCATCCAAGTGGGAGAAGGTCGTAGCAGGTGCCGGGTCGGTCAAGTCGTCGGCAGGCACGTAAATAGCTTGCACAGAGGTGATAGAGCCACGCTTGGTGGAAGTAATACGCTCCTGCATGGTACCCATCTCGGTGGCCAGTGTCGGCTGGTAACCCACAGCAGACGGCATACGTCCAAGTAATGCAGAGACCTCAGAACCGGCTTGTGTGAAACGGAAGATGTTATCAACGAAGAAAAGGATGTCACGACCGCCGGAAACCTCATCACCGTCACGGTAGCTCTCAGCCACGGTGAGGCCTGACAAAGCCACGCGGGCACGTGCTCCAGGGGGTTCGTTCATCTGTCCGAAGACCAAGGTGGCCTGAGACTTGGCGAGTTCGTTCTTATCAACCTTCGAGAGGTCCCAACCGCCTTCTTCCATGCTCTTCATGAAGTCTTCACCGTAACGGATGACACCGGATTCGAGCATTTCGCGCAGCAAGTCGTTACCCTCACGAGTACGTTCACCCACGCCGGTGAACACTGTTGTACCACCGTAGTTCTTAGCAACATTGTGGATCATTTCCATGATGAGGACCGTCTTGCCCACACCTGCACCGCCGAAAAGGCCGATCTTACCGCCCTTAGCGTAAGGCTCGATCAGGTCAATGACTTTGATACCAGTATACAAGACCTCCTGATTGGTGGAAAGGTTGTCAAATGTAGGTGGTTGACGGTGGATATCGCTGCGATTTTTGGATTCGATAGCGCCGATGCCATCGATGCTTTCGCCGATAACGTTCATCAATCGACCATTGATGTTTTCGGTAGGGACCGTGATCATTCGTCCGGTGGACACCACCTCCATACCGCGCTTCAGACCGTCGGTGGAATCCATGGATATGCAACGCATCGTATTTTCGCCGATATCCTGTTCGCATTCCAGAATCAATGTCTCACCGTTCTCTCTTCGCACTTCCAACGCGTCATAAATATTCGGCAGCGAGACAAACTCATCGAAGTGGACATCTACCACTGCACCAATGATTTGGGATATTTTTCCTTTTATTTGTTCTGACATATATTAAATATTATATTCCTTAAAATTTGAGCCGCCAAAGATATAAAAAATACAGACAGGTAAGTTTAAAAAATAATCACATATTATTAATGCAATTATTCGCCTATTTCTTGACCACCTTGCCGATATGACGACCTATTTTCACCAAATACGCGCCGGAGGGATACGAGCTCAAATCAATCTGCTCATGGGTGTCTGTCAACGGTTTTCTATACAACAATTGACCACCCATGTCAAACACCATGACGGGCTCTTGCTTGCGAAGCAAATTTTCATCATCTACCTCTATGGTCACATAATGGGCGGTGGGGTTAGGATAGAGTTTGAAACTTGAAACGGGTGAATAATCGTGTCGCCGGGTGCATCGTAGGCATACACCATCACATGGGTTTCCGTACCAAGGGCTACACCGCCAGTCTCAGTATGCTGAGCATAGTTATCGTTGAAGATGACAAACTGGGCCATGTCGCCTGGAAAATCAGGATAGTCGCCGTGCTCCGGTTCATAAACATTGTTGCCATCCACATCCACAAACGGAGCAAGATTCCACGCCTGACCTTTCAGTGTGTCGCCATGGGCAGGCCACTCTCTCACCCGCTGAGGAATAATATATCCAGGATTTTGATAATTAGCAATGCATTCCGTAACATCCGCACGGGTAATCTTGAACGTGCGATCCCATTTTATCCTTGTTTCATTATCCTCAGAAGCATCCGTCACAGAAAGCGGGCCTGGCCAAGAGTCATAACCAATTTGTGTAAACCGTTCTGCGGCCACGTGCAACGAATCAGAATCATCCAGACCTCCAATCCAGAAAGAATAGCCGAAACAGGGGGATTGAGGCGTCCCTTTCGGCACAAAGTAATTTGCTTTAATTCCATCGAAAAACCAATTGCCAGCACGAGGGGATACAGGCGCATCCACGTTGTTCACGTCAAGGCGGTTGTCTTTACTGGTAACATCCTCTTCAAAATTATACGGCAAGACATTCTGGACAATATTCAGTTGGTCCGTCTTGAAAGTGAAAACCGGAGCATTCTGATTGGTCGGTGTTTCCGGACCCGTACCTACTGCGGAAGAGTAATACATGTAAGGTCTGGCAACCCGGATCTGCACCGTGGCCTCGTTATCGAGCCAATGCTGTTCCTCACCCTCGGCAGGCATTGGGATACTCGTCCACATCACATTATTGAACACCTGCATTTTCCGTACCTTTCTAACGACATTGTTCAAGTTTGTCTCCCCTGCAAAAGTCTTGAATTTCTCGCTCAACCACTTGCCCTCGTCATACACTCCACATTCATAGTAGGGATAGGTTACCCCATCTGTCCCTGTAAACGTACCGCCATGGGGCTGTCCCGAATTATTCACTGTTTGGTTGTTGTCGTTATAATTCCGTTGCCTGTTGCTAAATCTATAGAATGTGTTGGCGGTGTTGCCGGAACTGCCGCATACATAAACATAGTGGCGTCCGCCGTTCAATGGTTCGCCCAACCAGTTCTCAGACAGGCCGTATTCATAAATGCTGAGATACAAGGAATCGTATTCGGCACGGCTCATTGGGATGGGTTGGCCATCTGAGCCCAAAATGTAAGCACCCGTAATATCTTTCTTAAAAGCATACACATTGGTGGGATTGAATATCATGTCGTTGCCGTGATTGAATTCATCTTCCGAGTTTTCAGCGAACATGATATTGAGACGCTCGCCGGTCTCAACATTGATGGCATAACCCGGGAACCAGCCGAAGCCGGTGGTGCCACTGTTATCGGGATTGCCGTTTTTATCCACAGAAGGACAGGTTTTCGGCTCGTGGCGGAGATTTTGGTAAGTTTGTCCATTAAAATACTGAGTCACTTTATAGTCATTTTCCGCCGTACCCGATCCGGCCTCCAACACCAAAGCTCGCGTCCATTGCGATTTATCGGGCGTAAAAACAATATCCACAGAATAAAGATTGGTAAGGGTTTGATTGTAACTCGCTGAATTCGGGATACTTGACAATATTGTAAAATCATAACAATTAGGAACGGGCGTCTCTTGACTCAATACCACATCTGGTGTGAAATATTTGGCTTTCGGACCCCCATCGTATGGGGAGCTCATCATATACGGAGCCCATGTACCCTCTGCAATGTGTTCATACTGTCCATAATAATCCATAAACCCGCGTTGTTGAGCTTGGTTTATATAAATAAATTAAAGAAATC
>Ga0310690_10002241_pt1 | contig 32006 bp, 15 predicted proteins | sample AusTroGonzalo_MG_2_FD_207661 | JGI IMG/M metagenome (GOLD analysis project Ga0310690, IMG submission 207661) | Bovine rumen microbial communities from tropical cattle in Woodstock, Queensland, Australia - Gonzalo_04 (v2) (version 2) | ecosystem: Host-associated > Mammals > Digestive system >...
AAGACGAGGTCGATCTCGCCCTTCGACTCCTCGATCTGCCGGCGGTTGCGGACGATATGGTCAAGCCACTCGTTGTTCGCCAGCCTGTCGCCATCCTTCCGACGGGAGATGAAGTACCCGATCGCCGTCGACGGCTTCTCCGCGTCTCGAGGCTCCTCCACCGGCTTCGCGCCCGCCCAGACGACATTCGTCCCGTCCGCGAACTGCGCGACCTCGCGGTCGATGACAGGAATGCCGCTCGCATACAGCGTGATACTCGTGGTCTGGTCCTCCTTGCGCATCTTTCGCAGAATCCCGAAAATCCGCGCAATCGCGTCCACCGGCGGCTCGTAGCCCTTCAGGTGCTCCCGCATATCGAGCGCCCGCGTCCCCGCAAGGAAATCGGGCAACACAGGCGAGTCGATCTCAAACCCGTGCGGATGATGACCGTACATGTCATCCTTGATCACCCGAACATTCCCGCCTGCCGCCTTGAAGCGCTGAATAAACAACTCGGCGTTCTTGGCCGGCGTCACAGTTCGGTCCTGACCACCGTAGCGGAGAAGAATCGGAATGCCCGCCTTCGCGATCGGTTCCGCCAGGTTGACCGGCATGCGCGGGTCGGCGGACCAGTCCCCGTCCGCAAGCGGCTCCTCCGCCCACGTTCCCGACGGGGAGAATCCGTCGAAGTTCAGGAGCGGGCAGTCGAGGAATATGCGCGCGACGTTCTGCGGATAGGTCGCGGCATAGCGCGTTGAGAAGAATCCGCCCCAGCTCATGCCAATGAGCAGCGCCTTCGGCGCGAGGCCGAGATCCTCGACGAGAAACCTCTGATAGGCGGCGAAGACCGGCATCGCCGCGTCACTCGCCCGCGTATCGAACATATCGAGAACGATATGGTGGTAGCCCTGCGCGATGAGCCGCGGTACGGCCGTGCGCGGCACGAAGGCACCCCACCACTGCATCGTCCACGTCCACGGTTTCCCCGATAACGCCACACCCGCCGGTTCCACGACCCAGGCCTCATGGCCTTGGAAGTCGAATACCGTCCGGTTTCCGCCACACCACGTGTCCGTCGCCTTGACGGCGTATTTCCGGGCGATCCTCTCGGTCAGCGAACCTGCGTCAGCGACGCCTGCGACCAACGCGAGCAAAAGCAGTCCGAGATTTCTCATCGGTAAATGATGCACATACCGCTCGTGGACACAAAACGCCCGAGCTCCGCCGCGCCTTCGCCGGAATACGCCATCGTAACGGACGTATCTTGACTCGGAACCGTAATTTGGATCGTTTGATCCGTCGTATAGGAGACCACATCTTCTCCGGCTTTCACCGTCAGTACACCGCCCGGCACCTTGATGTCGCAATGGTATTCGATCTTGGCCTTACGCAAATTGACGACAATCGAAGAACCATTCTCCAGTTCGATGGTCTTGGCGGCCGATTCGGTCACCGTAGGCGACGCCCCGACAACACGGCAATGCAAGTCCCCGGCATAAGTGCCGCGCCAGTCGGCCTCCGAAGCGCCGATATCCCGCACGCCGTTGTAGACACGCTGTCCGCCAAAGGCATCGCAATCAGACGCCCATGTCCCGTCAAGCGTCGCGTCCGCCTTGTCGACAAGGTACTTTGAAGCAGGAGAGATCTTGCCTTCGTCATCAATGCCGAATTCTGAAGATTCGATTTCCACCACGCGATCCGTTTCCGCGTCAAACGTCTCGGACTTAGGCTGGACGGCGCCCTTTTGGAAAACGCAATTATGGAACTGCGACCCCAGTCTACGGTATGTCCACACCGTCCCCTTGCATGTCGTGTTCTTCACGGTAGAGGAGTCATCATCGTTGAGACTGAGCTGATCCAGCACCGTGCAACTTTCGACCTTAGCCATATAGGCAAGCCCAGTCGCGTTATAACCGGACCCCTGCCTCGTATTATTTCGGGAAACCGTGTTATAGGCGATGCCATCGCTCAGACCGCCGCCAATGTACGACGCATTGCCACGCTCCGTGATGCAGCCGCTCAGCGTGACGGCAAACGCATTGCCGCCACGGTAGGCCGCACAGTCCTGAATAATGCAGTCCTCAACTACACAAGTATTGCGGTCAGCCCCCCAAACGCCGCCACCCGTCGTTTCAGGACTGGCCTGCTGACTCGCAGCCGGATCCGTATCAGTGGTCTTGCGCGTATGACCGTTTCTGAGCGTAAAGCCGACGATCCTGGCACCATCCCCAAGATATACGCAACGGATGGCGTTTGCCCCCAGTCCGTGCTCCTCCTCCTCGATGCCATCCGTTGCAGCCGCGCCTTCGATAATCGTCTTGTCGCGGCCGCTTTCGGAAACAAGTGTGACGCCAGACTTGACTACCGCACGCGACGGAATCGTATACGTAGCCCTCGTCGTATTCGGCTGTATCATCGTACCGTTCGAATAAGTGCCCGTCATCGCCACAACGGTATCACCCGCGACAGCCGTCGCCAATGCGCCCTGAAGCGACTTCGCGCAAGACGGATAATAGCCGAAAGCACTATCCAAGCCATCAACCGATGCATACCACCGGTCAAGGTAGAGCGCACTGACCTCGGCGGCTTCTGCGATGGACAACCGATGGTCTGGCAGCGTCTCGAAGAGATTCGTCACCCCATTCACGACAAGCCCGGCCACCGGCCGTGTACCTGCCGCCGCCCTGATGACCAGTGGCTGTTCAGGATTGATTAGATTCACGCCAATCTTTCCGCCCACGACCTCAATGCCGCCCTGCGGAGCCGACACGTACACGGCAGGCGTCCTTTCAGAAAGGGCGCCCGGCGTCACATTGCCCTTGTCGTCCATGGCGATCATGTTGCCATAGACGTCCCACGGCGCGTAAACAAGCCAGTCCTTGGCGTTGTCGTCCGCGCACGACACGCCCTTGCCGACGGCGGGAGAACGCTCCAGCAAGCGCAAATCGCCATTCGCGGGATCCGTGAGCTGAGGATCCGCCCTGAGGTAACCACCGTCCTCATAGGTCGTGAAACCGTCGTATACGCAGCCATAATGACCGGCCAAGGCATACAGGGTCCCGCCGTGCGTCGTCATGATCGTGTTCACTGCGTAGGTAGAGGCAGGCGAGTAATAGGGATACCCCTGATCCGTAACGTTTTCGGCAACCGTGCAGGAATACACTCGCGTCTTCGACGAAGCCATGCCGTCACCACCGATGACTCGTCCCCAGACAAATCGCGAGACCGTATTGCCGGAAATGGAACAGGCGCACAACGTCATGCCGTCGCCCATCACGCCGTTGAATGACGAATTGCCGCGCACGATCGTGCGAAACGCACGGCCATAGAGAACATATCCTGCGCTGACATTGTTTGAGACTACGCAATCCACGAAATCGAAGCCTGTCGAATACGTATAGAACAAAGCTCGCGCCGTCGAGTAAAAGGGGTCGCTCAGATTGTCCGACGACCCGTAGCACCCCGTGACCGTAAAACCCTGCAAGACCGTGTAGGAGGCCGTGCTGCCGCCGCCAGACACGGCATTGGCGCCGGTTCCGTTCTGGGTTGTCAGATCCTTGCGCCCCTTGAGGATCGTTCTTGCCGCGCCCGACTCGCCGACTATGCGGACATTATTCCTCGCCACGACGATCATGCCCTTGCCGTTCGTATTATTCCAACTCCAGTTGATGACGCCCTCGTCATTCGGCCCCGGCTCGTACGTACCTGCCTTTGCCACGATGACCGCGCCATCACCGGTCAACGACTCAATGGCGTCCTTAAGGGTCGTAAACGGATGTTCCTTCGTGCCGTTCGCGCTACCGGCCTCCGCCTTCGGATCCGTCCAAACGACTTGCGACGTCTTTGTTCCCACGCCGAGTTTGAGCGCACCCTTCGAGACGTCCTTCGGCGGCAGCAGCTTGATCGGATCATCCGCACCCAGCATCGGGCTCACCTTGTTGTTTGCGGTGTCGCCATAGGAAAGCACATAGTTGACCACGCGTTCTCCGTTGTTCGTATTGAATGTGAACGTCAGCAGCTCCGGCCAACGGGAAGTGGTGACGTAATCACCCACATCGAGTTCTCGGCCATCATATACGATGCCGGGCGTCGTGATTTCGATGGCGCCCGAAACCGATGCATCGACCCCCGTCTGTACAGCTCCGGCGGCAACCGTGCCTGACGGCCGAATCCCGACGTTCTCAATGTCAAGGTACTTGTCGATCGTCGTTACGCCACCCGCTACCGCAATATAATCGTCGCCCAGATATCGGGCATTGCCGATCAGCACGCTTTCAGCCGCTCCATTACGCCAATGGATGTCACCGGATGCGGGATCGACCAACGCCAGCGTGTTGACGCCGTCCAGCAGATTGCCGTCAGCCGCCGAGGCGTTGAGCGTCGTCTTGTTGTAGCCGAAGAGATTGTTGTAGGCACGGCTGTCCGAATTGACATTTATCGCCATGCCGTTGTTGACCAAAGTGTTGTTGACCAACGTGCAGTCCTGGAACTGCGTTTCGCGCGATCCGATATTCCCCGTGAAGACGCAATTGAGAAAACTGGTATGGCGGGCGAAATAATTGTTCGACGACACTGCCCCCGTCAGGCTGTTGCCACGAAACGTGCAGCGCACGAACGTGCCGCCCCAAGCAACGCTCGCGCCCACCCCGTCGCAATCTTCGACAACGCAATCCACGAAATAGGGCCAAGCTCTCCAATCGCTCGTTCCGTTGACACTCGCATGCACTGCGCCACCGACATTTGAGGCGTGCAATCCCGTGCTCGCGGGGTTAACCCTGCCCTTGCGCAATGTGAAACCCTCGAATATGGCCGGCTTATTACCCTCGGAAATAACACATTTGAGCGCTCCCGAGCCGAAACCGGTTCCCTCGCCCGCGTCATCGCCATACGCGCCCTCGATGACCGTATTGGAAGCACCTTCCGGCGCATAGAAGCGAACCGTCTTGTCACCGACCTTGATTCGCGCCTGGCCCCACCAATGCCCCGTGCCACCCTCGCCCTTGTCATAGACGCCGCGCGCCACCTCGATCTCGTCGCCGGAGGACGCGCTGTTGTATGCCTGTTGCAGCGTTTCGTATGCTGTCGCCGCCGTCTTGCCGTCGGCTTGGGAATAGTCGCCGAGCTTGCAGTCGACGTACACGGTTTTCGCAAACAGACTTGAGGCGCACATCATCGCAACTATGACTGCGTTTAACTTCATCTTTGCAATCTCCCTTGTTAGTTAGTTTTCTATATAATAGAATAACAAAACGCTCTGCAAACTTCCACCCCCCAGATGGGGGGTCATTTACCTGTCCGAAAACGACGCACCCCCCTGACAGTCATCGACTCATCGCGGGCCGACAGAAACGCGACCAAATATTCTTCACCGCCTCTCGGAACATCAACGACAACATGTGCGCCTGTGTAACATTCTGGCGCTATGTCCCTCATCCAACGGGCATCCCTGTCTTGCCAGCGACGCTCGGCAGGAAAGATTCCCGGACAGTAAAGGCGTTCGCCGTCATAGGCGCGGTCAATGCGTTCCATCGTGTCCGCCGTGTTATGCAGCTGATCCCAGACACCGCTTAGCCACACGCGCGGCGACAGCTTCGCGGCGAGCTTCGCCGACATGCTCCTGTGCCCATGATGCGGGATCTTCGCAACATCCACCCGCGGCACAGCATCCGCGAGGTCGTCTTCGATGCGATGCCCCGTCCCGTCCCGCGTCGGCAATGTTTCGGAGAAATCACCAGTCGTCAGAAGACGGAACTTCCCGTAGGTGATCAGGTGGCAGATGGAAAGCCCGTTCTCGCCGAGAATGTGATGCCATCGTTCGCGGGGATAGCCCGCCAGCACATTGCGCACCGTCCCGTCTGCCAAAGCGACCTTGCCGTTTACGGCAACGTTCCGGATTCCAAAGTCCTTGCAAAAAGACGGATTCCTGAGAGGCGGATACTGATCCGCCGCTCCAAGACGAGCCGCCTCGACCGTCAGCCCGTCACGTTTCTTCAGCACTCCGTAGACACGCTCCATGAGTTCCTTCGAGCCAAGCCGTTCGCCTGAACGGAACGGAAACGGATCCGTGTAATCCGGGTAACCGCGGTCGACCGCTCGCCTGAACGTCAGCCACTCCGCCGCATGGCCAAAGCCACTGAGCGGGACACCGTCCCTGATTCCGGCGTGATGGGCCATACATCCGGAATGATCGGCGTGGAAATGGGAAAGAACCATGTAGTCAACCTCCGTCTTCGCCGGATTGACCCGTTGAACATAACGAGCGATCCACTCGCCGGCGCGGCGTTCCCCGTTCGGCAGAACCGGCACGGCCAGCGCGCCGCGGTTGATGGCGTCGTGGTCGCCACAGTCGAGGAGCATCGTCGTGCCGTCGGGATAGATGAGAAAAGACGACTCGCCGACTCCGGTATAAATCGAATGAAACTGGAAATGCCCCGGTCGCCAGCCCGACCAACGCGTACCGACCTCAGAGGCGATCGATGCCGTAACCGTTCCGTCACCGGCCCTTGACCTGCCCAACGCCGCCACGCCGCCAAGCGCCAGCACGGATTTAACGAATTCACGGCGACCGGATGCCATGAGCGTCATGGACGATCCTCTAACAGGAACCAACAGGTTTCGCCGGCCGTAAGCTCGAGCTTCATAACGCCGTCGAAGGATTGCTCCTCCTTGCCGCTCCTGAGGTTGACCACCCGGCAGCTACGCGGCAAGCGGAAGTCATAGCGCCCTGCGACTAGGGTATTGAGCGAGATGAAGTCCCCGTTCATGTTGACCATAAGCCCCGGCTTCACAAGGGGCTGGTAAGCACCCGACTCACGGCAGATTCGCTGGAAAATCTCCGGCGAAAGACCTCCTGGCGCCGCGATGTACCAACGCCTCGCCTCCCCGTCTCGACGCTCCGCAATCGCAGCCCCGCGACCCTCGTCGTCAAAACGACCATGGACGACGACACCAGGCGTTTCTTTCACGTACGCTCGGCGTCCGCGCGGCAACACAATGCCGTTCTTCTTCCCCATCCATCCGGTGCCACGGATCATTTCCTGCTCGAACGACCCCCTGACGGACTCGCTGAAACCCGGCTCGGGGCGCACGACGAAGCTGAAGGCATTGTGCGTTTCGTACACGACCTCGAAACCCGACACCTCCTTGAGTCCGCCGAGCACACCGGACTCACAGAGGAACACATGCGTCTGACCGCGTCCGAAAAGACGTTGAATCGCATCGATTCTCCGCTGGTCGAACTGACGCCAGAAGACGAAGACCACGACCTTCTTCTTCGTCAGGAGTTCGGGACGGGCGATGACGTCCTCGGCGAGATAATAGTCGTAGGGGATGCCGGCGACGGACATGTAGCGAAGCTGTTTTTGGCAGATGTTGTAAAGATGGCTCGGCCAACTGAACTTCTCGCCGCCCTCGACACCGAAAAGCCCCTCCTCGTCAACCACGACCGCCACATCACTCGTCCAGGGGGATGGTTTCTTCGAATTGAGGCGATCGGCAACCTTCACCACCTCGCCGATGTCCTTCGAGATCTCTGGGCCCGCGAACCAGCCGCGGCCCATGTCGTAATACCAGAAACCGCTGCGCGTCGCCAGCATCTCGCCCACGAGCTTGCGATGCGTCGCCTTGAAGTGCGCATCGTCCGGCGAACCACCGGCGTGGTCCTCGCTGCCGGCGAGGCTGTCGCCACAATACATCCACCACGTGCGCAGGTCCAGTTCGAACCAGTGCATCTTGTTGTGCAGCGCCATCGACGACCACGGCACATAGGGCGCGTCGGGAAGTCCCGGCCAGCGGTCCGAGTAGGTCGGCTGCGAAACGGTGATGTCGATACCCTCCGGATCGCGGCACATCGTGCCGTGCGAGTAGTCGGCGACGAATGGCGCGTCGTCCCAGCGGATGGCGACGACGTCCTTGCCCATTGCCTGCTTGAACGCCTTGGCGAAGTCGGACTGGCAGAGCGTCGTAAGTTGGCGGCAAAACTGCCAGTAGTTGGTCGAGATACCCGGATTGTCCGCGACATAGTCCTCGTACGCCCGCTTTGCGCACGGCGAATAGTCGGGATAGGCCATGCCGAACTGGCCATCATTGTAGCCGAGGAAGTGGATGCCGATCAGCTTCTTCGCGTGGCCCGTCCTCTTCAATTCGTTCACGAACGCCGTGATGTTGCGCTTGATCGACTTGCGCCAAGACGGCGACGCCAGTGAAATCCACGGCCATGTCTTCGACGTCTTCGGGTCGAAGCCCGGATAACCCGGCGTGCACGACGCCCGGCCACCGTAGATGGGGTTGCCCTTCGCATCGCGGTAGACCTCGTCCGGATGCTCCTCGCTGAACGCAGGATAGGCGTTACAGTCGTAGCAGACCATGAAGAGCGCGTTTGTGTCTCCGCGCATCATTTCGCGGAAGCTGTCTGCCGCCTTCTTCGCGTCGTACCTGTCGCCGGGCGTCCAGCAGCACTGGCTCGGATCGCCCGATCCGCCGTGTACCCAGGCGATCGTAATCGGCACACCCTTGGACGTGATCGGCTGCCCGGTGGTGATTTCAGTGTAATCACTGTGATGGTAAACCCCATGATAGGCGGCCGGTGGCACCTTGCGCCCGTCGACGGTCAGGTAGACGACGCCATTCTCCGTCTCCAGCTTCGCAGTATGGTCAATCGACTCGGCGCATTGGCGAAGAACCTCCTCATGGGAAACAATGGCATCCTCCGGCCGCGGACGCCGCGCCCATGTCTCCGGACGGATCTTCTTAAGAAAAAGTTCGTCAATGTCCTTACGGTCGTCCGCAGCCCAATTCTTCCAAGTCGAAACGGAAGGACTTCCCGAAACGACAATCATCGGATAAACGGGCTTGCCCTCGCCCCTGTAGGTAAACCTCTTGCGATAGTACATTCCCACCGGCTGCTGAATAAGACCACAGTTGACCGTGGGGCGAGAACCGGCATCCGATACGCCTGTCTGATAGCCGATCCATTCTCTGCCGTCATCCGCTCGCAGATAGGCATGGGAACAGTCCGGAACGGCGGCAGACACATTAACGTCAGCGCGGAACTGCGACATCACCCCCTCCTTCATCGTGAACGGAGCGGCCTTGACGAGCAGATAGCCACGATCATTCGTCTTTTCGATCTTCAACTCGCCGTCAATGACATTGACAGATCCCTCCGCCCCCTCTTTCCTTACGAAAACAATGTCTGCCGGGGTCTGCAACGAGGCTCGCCACAGCATTTTCTCCGGCGCAATGTCAACGTTGTGTCGACATGGATCGACGTTCTCCCATCCAGACGTGACGGCCAACAGCATGGCAACAGCGAATGCAAGTGTCATTGATTTATCCTTTCTTAAGTGTGCATTATTATACTTTAACACATCATGACCAGCAACCCCCCACATGGGGGGCGCGGCATAAATCCCTTTATGGTAAAATACGTTCGCTTTGAATTGCCTGGCCACCATTCTTCTGTTTGCGTCGTCCGCGCTTGCCGCGGCGGACACATCCTGTATAACGAATCTGGCTGACTGCGCGACCCTGAAACTGGCCGACCACACCTCTCGACGTCCGTTCCTGCTGACGGGGACTGTGCTGGCGACAACCCCATGGACAATCGCAATAGGCAATGGCGCCCTGCAAATTCTCATCGACTGCACCTCGAACATCAGCACGAAGGCACAATCCGGCGACACTGTCCGAATTTCCGGACATTTCGACTTTGACGGCGAAGACCGGCAAACGCACGTCGGAGACACCATCACGGTCATCGGGCATGGTACGCCGCCCCATTTCCCCGAAATAACATCCTCGCCCAGATTTCCGCACGCGCCCTTCCCGTCGCGTCACCTACCGCGATGGTTTCGTACTTCGGCCAGTCTGTGACTTTGGTCTTTCGCGTCTGGATAATCACCTTCAGTTGCGGCGCACGTTCGGCAATAGTCTTCAGCAAGGCGTCCGACGCCTCCGTCTCATCCAGAAGCACAACTTCCCAGCGTCCATCCTCGAGCGCCACCTCAAGACGCCCCTGCGCATTGCCAAAGCGAAGCAGGGCGCCCCGCGCCTCGGCGAGGTCGTTGATCTCGTTCTCGCAGCCTGCCACCTCCTCGTTGCCCGAAGCGAGCAGCATAAGCATATGCTCGGGGCTGACGGACGCATCGGAGCGACATCCGACCGCCAACCCGTCAATCGTGACATCATCAGAACGCTCGACATGGAACGGCTTGCGGTGCAGGGACCGGTATGCATCGTTGCGAACTATGCGATTGTTGCGCCAGACGAGGTTACTGACGCTTCTGGCCCACAGTAGCGGAACATCATGCGTTTCGAAGAAGTTCCCCTCCACGAGAACATTGCGATGGTAGCGCACCCTTTGTTCGGCGGGCGCGGCAATCTCCGGATCAACCGCGATAACGGCCGGACAGTAATGCGTACGGCAGTTCTCAAAGGCATTGTTCCGGATGACAACGTCCCGGCAGGCTCCCGTTTCGAACCAGCTCATCGCATCGCCTGACAGCTTGACCGCGGCCCCGCCCACGCGCACAAAACGGTTGCCCTCGCAGACAACACGATGCGGGGTCGTAAACAAAGCTGCGCGCGAGATGTTGCGGTTGACGATGTTGTTGACGAAACGAACCTCGGGCTGCCAATCGGCGTTCTCGATCACATCCCCTGTGGCATAGCCCTCAGGCAGCGGCCTTGTCAGTTCAATCTCATATGTCTCCGGATCAACAAGCCGCGCCGCCCTGATCCCGACCTTGGCGCCAGGCTCCATCGTCTGCGCTTTTATAAATCGAACCGTTTCGCCCGAGGCAAACAGCTCAAAGCCCCTGGACTGACCGTGGACGAACTTGGCCATAAGGCGGCGGGGAGGTTCCATCCTGCTAATTCTCAGACACGTCGAATGCACGTTGATGGCGTCATCGCACATTCTCTCGAACGTGCAATTCTCGACCGTCAGCTTACCTCGGCAATTCGAAAAGTGCGTTGCATCCGCCTGAAGCGACGTGATGCGTCCAGAACCTGCGTGCGCCATCGCCCCGGCCGTCCTGGAGTTCGCCGACCCAGACCCTCGGATCGTGATGTCCTCGGAAAGCTGGCAGATGATGCCCATGCCCGGCGACGAGCGGACGATGACATCCTCGAGAAGCAGCCCGCCCGTACGCGAAACGAACACGGCTGGAGCGGGACGGTAAGCGGCCCGCATCACAAAAACGGTGTCTGCCGCTTCGGGCCTCACCACATAGCGCCACTTGTCAATCCGCGTCTGAAGCTTGATGCGCGAATCCGAAAGCCGTTCGCAGCGTCCCGAAACCCAGTCGGAGCAAATCACCTCGTGGTCGTCACCGCCGAAGACCACGGCAAGTTTCTCTTCCACATGGTGACATTCACCCGCCGTACGCAGAACGCCGCCCTCCGTCGAGAACGGGAAGCGGTTCGGATCGGTCTCAAGAATCGGGAACCCGTCCTCAAAGCCGACGAAATGCCACTCCGAGTTGAATGGGCGGGAGTAGTCCACGCCGATCCCCTTGAGCGCGACATTGCGCGAACCGGTTACGCCGAGGGCGATCCCGTTGCCATGGAATACGAACTCAGCGCGCGACGAAGAGATCGTGACATTCGTCATGTCTTCCAACGGCAGGAATACATCACGTGGCAAGTCGTTGTCGTGGTTTGAAACGTACCAGTCCCGTCTGACCGGCGACATGAAATGATAGTCACCGGACGCAAGACGCAGCTCGCCGCCGCCCTGCGCATTGAGCTCTCGAAGGGCATCTAGAAACTGCTTTGTCATGTCCTCCGTTCCATTCGGAACAAGGCAACTTACGACCATAAGCATCAAACAGGAGAAGACCACACCGACACTCCTTCCCTCACCTTCCAATTATCCTGACTTCCGCCAGCGTCGCAAGATCCTCCGCGTAATGCGCACTTTTCGCCGTCAATCGCCAGTAGCGGATGCGTCCCGGACACGCCAGAGGAAAACGGAAAAAGTCAATTTCCGTCTTCGGCAACGAATCCTCGACCTGCATCGTCCAGTTCTTGCCGTCCACAGACGTCTCGAACGCGAAATCCCTGATGCGTCCGCGCTCGCCCCAGACGCTCGGCAGGAGCGCAACGGCAACCGCCTCCGTCTCGACGCCCATGTCGACCGTTACGATGTGCGGATAGACGCCCATAGTCTCGCCGTATTGCGATTCCCAGTTCGTCGAGTTGTCGCCGTCGAAGAGATGCTCGGCCTCACCCGAGCCCGGCTCGCGACTCGAACATTCCACCACATGAGGCATCACGGCCTTGGACTGCCGCTCTGTCCGTGGCAACGATGTCGTCGGAGTCTCGTACGCCTTCAGTTCGAGGTCGGGACCGATGACGAAATCAAGCGCGTAGTCACGGTCCGTGCGGATGACGTCTTCGGCCACCGGACCCGGCCCGCAACTCGCACCGCCGAGTCCCCTCGTCTCCGCATAGATGCCGAACTCCGTCTTGGAAGGCGCCGGCAACTCCGTCGGATGAACGACCGTCAGCAGTTCCATCGGCGAATAGGGGTTCACGCCAAAGGCAAACGGCTTCGCGAGAGTCGCGAACGCCAGTCTTGCGGATCCGTCGGCGAAAGCCACGGCGCGGGCCTGTTCGCGGTTGCCGCAGTCCTGGTTGCGGTCATAGGGAAAGTAAAATTCATTCGCACGAGCGGTGTAACGGCCGAGGAACGCACCCGAACGCCTGTCTCGGTAGTTCTCGAACGGACCGGCAGCGAGATAATCAACCGTCGGATTGACGGCGGACAGCGTAAAGCGATATCCGACCCGCGGCAAGTCGTAACGGCAGCCATCGGGACGTATCTCTCCGTGGTGGACGAGTTTTCCGTCATTTCGCACCGTCCATTCGGTGACGGCGAGAAAAGCAATGTCCGCCGTCACCGGCCCCATGTCATTCAACGTGAGCTTTGGCGCACGGTGTCCCTTCATCTCGACGGCACGGCGACCCTTCCAACGGACAACAGTTGTGAAGGATATTCCGTCCGCTGCCTGCTTCGGCTCGGAAAACGACACGAGTTCCGAAACCAGGTTATGCAGGCCGAGCATCATCCACCCCTCGGCGGGGCGCACCTCGTTCGAACTCGGTGCACGGAAAAGGTCAAGCGTAACCGGCGCACGAAGCCACTCGCGACCATCTGCCGTCCGCATCGAGATAAGCGCACCCGTCTTGCGCGAAAAGGCAAAACTGCCTGCGATCGTCTCAAATGCATATTCATCGCCGGTTGTCACACACTTCGGCATTCCCCCGCTTGGACCAAGCGGTTCCGTCCGGCCCCGGGGAAAATCGATCTGGTCATCGGCCTCAACCGTCTCGTCACACGCGAACTCGACGCGTAGCGAAAGGTCACCCGTGCCGTTGAAGGACCTTACGGCAGGAGGAAGAGGATGCTCACACGACGACTGAGGTCTCAAGCCGCCGAGATCGAACGTTCCGGCGGAAAACGCCACTCCGTTGCTGAACGCCGTCCATCGACAAGTCACGCCGGACGCATCAACGAAATAATTCTTGTTCCGAAGGACGACCTTCTCACCATCCTCAGACAGTCCGGCCGACCAGTTCTGGAAGACATGCCGAATCTCATAATACCCCGGCTCGGGCGTGCGATCCGCAAGAATGCAGCCGTTCATGCAGAACTGTCCGTCGTTCGGATAGTCCCCGAAGTCTCCGCCAAATGCCAGGATGAGCCTGCCGTCCTCATCTTTGTAGAGCCCCTGGTCGACCCAGTCCCAGATGGTCGCTCCAAGTATGACGTCCGATGACTCAATGGCGTCCTGGTAGGCCTTCAGATTACCCATTGCATTGCCCATGTTATGGGCGTACTCGGAAATGTAGAACGGCTTCGCGGCATTCGTGTCGCCCGCCTTCCACCTGACCCAGTCCACGGTCGGGTACTGGCGGCCATCCATGTCAACGTTCGTCCAGTCGCGCTCGTAGTGGAGCGGGCGGGTCCTGTCCGCCGCGCGGACGGCCTCAGCCGCCGCGGCGAAGTTCTCGCCGGGCCCTGCTTCGTTACCCAGACTCCAGATGACGACGGACGGATGGTTGCGGTTGCGCATGACCATCGAAAGGTTGCGGTCGACCGTCGCCTTCCGCCACGACGGCTGGTGTGAGAGCGAATCCGCGCCATAGCCGTAGCCGTGCGACTCGACATTCGCCTCGTCCACGACATAAAGACCCTTCGTGTCGCACAGGTAATACCAGTAGTCATCTTGCGGATAGTGCGAGTTGCGGACCGTGTTGCAATTCGCTTCCTTCATCTGGCGGATGTCGCGTTCGTGCGTCTCCATCGGCACCCAATGACCGTACATCGGATGCGTCTCGTGGCGGTTCGCGCCCTTCAGCTTGATCTTCCGCCCGTTCAGGAAATAACGGCCGTTCCTGATTTCGCTCACACGGAAGCCGAACACCGTCGAGACGAACTCGAATCCGTTGCCGACGACCACCTTGTAGCAGTTCGGCTCCTCGGCGCTCCAGAGGCGTGGAGATGAGATGGTGAGTTGGAGTTCAGAGTTGGAGTTGGAGAGCGGCGAGGCGACATCCTTCTTCTGGACAAGCTTGTCGTCAAAGGAATAGAGTGCAACCGTCCACCGCCGACCCTGGCCCTGTGCCCTGACATTAAGACTCCACGCGCCGTTGAAGTCCCCAGCGACAATCGGCTTCGCCGTCACGAAGAAGTCGCGGATGCGCGCCGGAGGGCGGCGTACGAGCCATGTGCGGCGGAAGATGCCAGAAAGGCGAAACATGTCCTGGTCTTCAAGATAGGAGCCATCGGAATAGCGGTAGACCTCTAGGGCCACGGTGTTCCCACCAGGCCGGACATAGTCCGTTACGTCAAACTCGGCAGGCGAACGGCTGTCCTTGGCGAAGCCGACGTAGCGGCCGTTGACCCATAGGTAGAAGAACGAATCGACGCCGTCGAACTTCAGGAACACGCGATCCGACTCCCAGCCGGCGGGCAGGTCGAAGTCTCGCCGGTAGCTGCCTACGGGGTTGCGCGCTGCGTATGCCGTGTAGTTTGTCGGCGGTTCCAGCATGACGCGGCATCCGCCTGGCACGTCTTTCTGGAATGGATAGGCGATGTTAGTATAGAGCGCCGTCCCCCAGCCGCCCCTTCCGTTTGCGCCGTGGGCCTGCCAGGAACATGGAACCTTGATCGACTCCCAGCGAGAGACGTCGTATTCCGGTTTCCAGAAGTCGACCGGGCGGGAATCCGGATCCTTCGACCAGTGGAACTTCCAGTCCGTCTCGGAATCGAGCGACACCTGCCGATCCGAGAATTCCGGCAGTATCTTTAGCGCGTCGGTCTCGTTCGAGAACGGCACAAACGCGGCGCGGGAAGGCTCCTTGCCAAGCGACAGCCGCTGGTTGTCCTGCCATTCGCCTCCATCGGGAACACAGGTCGCACGGACCCTCTCCCACGATTCGCCGGGCTTGAGCGTAACTTTTATCAGCTCGGACGGATTCCACGGCGACTGAAGGATCATCTTTCCACCGCGTGGGGCGTAAAGCCGAACGTACTTCACCTCTCCGTCCTTGCGTCCGGCAGATACGAGGATGCCCGTGTCGGAAAGGACGTTTCGGAACGAACAGTCGCGCCAGCGCATGGGTGCGCCGCGGAACAAGTGCGTCACGCCGCGAACCTCGCAGACCATCATCTCATGGATCGCCGCTGTGCAGGCCATGGCGCCGTCAATCTGCATGATCTCCTCCCCCGGGGCGTCGCCCACGACGCCCCAGGCCTCGGCGTTAGTCCCGCGGCGCATCACGGAGAGCCCGGGGAACTGCACGTCGTGCCGAGACCCGTGCCCGGCATTGGTGTACATTCTCTCCCAGTACTTGACGAGCATCTCGGCCGCGTCGGCATTCCCCCAGTGCGTCTGGATCATCGACGCCCAGCCAAACGACCATCCGCTCCAGTAGCCGAGGCCGTGCCTCGCGAAGCTGGAGGCAGTCGCCGTCGTCGATGCGCGTATCGCGTCGTTCGCCAGGTCGAGCACATCGAACGGCACGTATCCGGCGAGGTGTGAATGGTGGCGGTGGCATTCCGGAAGCGCAAGCCCCTTCCAGAGTTCGATTTCGCCACCCGGCGCACCGCCCTTGAACGAGGCCAGAGGAAGCCTCCGACGCACGTCGGCCCACATTGGGTCGGGCGCGGCGCCAAGCAGCCGCGAAGCCTCTTCAAGGTCTTCGGCCAGACGGTGCGTGGCCGCCAGCTGGAAACTGGAGTCCACCCCCCAACCGCCGCGCCAGTCGAACTCGGGCGAAGTTGAGGCCGGATACGACAGCGCCTTTCCGTCGTCGTGCATCAGGGCCCGCAGCGTCCTCATCGAGCCAGTCATCAGGGGATACGCGTCGGTGCGCAGGAAGTCGACGTCCCCCGACATGCGCACATAGCGCATCATCATCTGGCACACCCACGGCGTGCAGGCGAAGTCCATCGTCCCTGCCCAGTAGCCGCCGATCAGCCTGCCGCGGTCATCGCACGAAAACGGCAGCATGAAGCCGTCTTCAACCCCCGCAAACTTCCGTGCGTTCTCGCGCATCACAGGCCACCAGCCGCGGATCATCCTGAACAGCGGCTTCAGCGCGTCGAGGTGGTTGCCGCGAAACGCCGGCCAGTAGCAGAGCTGCACGTTTATGTTGAAGTGGTAGTCGCCATGCCACGGCGGCAGGCGGTAGTCCTCTATCCAAGGCCCCTGCAACGGCGCCGGCACTCCGTCTGCCCCGGCCATCGACCCGAACTTGTACATTCCGAGGTCGTGGATTTCGCGCACGACCGCATCCGGCACGTCTATTTCCGGCGTATCCTTCCACCAGCCGCGCCAGAACGTCCGAGACGACTCCTCGGTCGCTGAAAAGCCGAGACCTGCGCGCATCGCCAGCGCATCCGACACGGACTTCTTCGCCGACGCCGCATCGACGCCGCGCACGGCCACGATGTAGCTCGCGCCGTCCTGCGCAACGCAACCGGAGCCGACCGCGGGATCTTCGGGAAGCAGCTGCGCAAAGCCGCCTCCGCCCCGCAACGCGAACCGCACCGGCGGAGGAAGTTCAAGCGGGTCTTCGCCCTCGGTCGAGTACATCTTCTCGCGCCATGCCGGAAGGATCTTGCATTCAGGGTCGGTTCCCTCCGGCCACTTCACGGCCAGCACGCCGCTTTTACGGTCAAGCGCTACCACGATGGCGGACTCCCTGCCGCCATCGCGCACGATGCCGATCCTGGCGACGCCTGTCGCGGTGTCGAGCTCGGCGTCCTTCAGCGAGGCCCCCCCGCCGATCGCGAACTCGTACCGCCCGACCGGGATTATCTGCGGATTAACCGGTTCGCCCGGCTTGCGGTCGCCGCGTCTGAAAAGAGCCTTGAGACGATCCTTGTCGCCAGCCCTGAGCGCCGCGGCGATGTTGGCGTAGCTCTGGTCGTCGTTCCATTCGTATCCGCCGCGATGGTCCCATGTGTCGTCGCGGCCGACGACGACCTTGAGCACATTGCCTTCGCCATATACAAGAAACCCGCTTTCGGCGTTTCCAAACGGGATTCCCTCGTGGCACGACTTAAGGGGGAAGTGCCACCGGACGACACTGCGCGAGCTGGACGCGGCACCACCTGCGTCCGCAAGGCCGCAGAAGGAGAAGAGCGCGCCGACGAGCACGGCTATTGCTGATGCTTTCATTCGGCTCTTCCGTTATAGGACGCGACTCTGGCGAACGCATACTCCTTCCTGTCGATTGTTTATGCAGACGTCACGTCTTTTGCGCGTCCTTTGCGTGGACGACGCCGTTCTTGAAGTCGAACTTGCCCATGTCGATCTCGTCGACGGTAAACGGCTTCGCGGTCTTCCACCCGCCGCGCGTGTAGTCCGGGAAGTCAATTGCCGCGCTGTGCGCGTTGATTGAGCGCTCGGAAAGCTCGACTATCGACGAGTAGGTCGCGAGGTCGTACACGTCGGTGTCTAACGGCAGGCCGTTCTGCAGGCAGTACGCCCAGCGCAGGTCCATTATGAAGTCCATGCCGCCGTGGCCGCCCACCTTCTTCGACATCTCGCCGGCGACCTTCCAGAACGGATGCTTGTATTCCTCGCGCAACTTCATCGCCTTGTCGAAGTCGAAGAAGTCCTCGACCGCGCCCTTGGGGCCGTCAATCCAGCCGAACCTGCAGGGGCTGCCCATCTTGTACGCGTCCGCCGCAGTCTCGGGGAAGGTGATCCCGCGAAAGACTCCGCGAGAGCCGATGTAGTGGCTGCCGCGGTCGTACGGGCACGGATTGCAGACGTCGTGCTTCAGCACTATCTGCCGCCCGTTCACCGTGCGCATCAGGCACATCGTGACGTCGCCCTTCGTCATCTTCGCCGAATGGCGGTTGAAGGACTTCCCGTTCATGTCGACTGCGCGGTCGTCAGCCGGGAAGTTCATGCGCCCGAACTCCTCGAAGCCAGCCGACTTCGACTCCATCGCGACGAGGTAGTCGAAGCGGTCGCCGCGGTTTATGTCGAGGCAGCGCCCCGCCGGCACGAGACCGTGCGTCGGATAGTAGTTGCCGTGCTGGTTAAGGTGGCGGGTGAGGCGCCAGAAGCGGCCGTCGCGGGGATTATACTGAAGCGAGCGCTGGTCGTGCGTGTAGCCGACCTCCGCCTGCACGATCTCTCCGAGCTTCCCCTTGTGGATGAGGTTGAAGGCGAGCATCTCAGCCTCGCCGTACGTGCAGTTCTCGAGCATCATGCAGTGGCGGCGGTTGCGCTCGGCGGCCTCGACGGTCGCCCAGCACTCCTCGAGGTTGAACGCACCAGGCACCTCCTGGAGGACGTGCTTGCCGTGGTCCATGCCGTAGACGTTTATCGGGCAATGGAGAGTGCGGGGCGTCACCGAGTACACGACGTCGACGATGTCGGAGTCGCAAAGCCCCTTCCACGCGTCCTCGTCTCCGTTGCGGCTCCACTCCTTAGCCTTCGGGTAGCCGTGGTCGACGAGCCACTTCTGCGCGCGGTCGAGCATCGCGGGGTTGATGTCCGAAATCGCCGTGATCTCGCAGCCCGGTATCTGGGCGATGCGCTGCACCGCGCCGATGCCGCGCCCTCCGACGCCGATCATGCCGACGCGTATCTTCTTCATCGGCGGAACGGAGAAGCCGTGCATCGGCGCTCCCGTAGAGTCGCATATCTTCCTTCCCGCGCTCATGCAGCCGGCGGCCATCGCCGCCGCGCCCATCCACGCGGTGCCCTTCAAAAACTCCCTGCGGCTGTTCATTTATCGATCTCCTTTATATTTGACGGCAGCATCATGTCAACGGCGGTATTATATCAAATGGTCTCCCGAAACCGCCACCCCCCATATGGGGGAACATGAATTTGGACTGCAAACCACCCAGATTTGGTATAATGCTAAATCATGAGTTTCATCGCTTCCGTAATCTCGCTCTCGCTTGCCATCGCGTCTGTCGCCACTCCGGTCGATCGCAACTGCGTGACGAACATTGCTGACTTCTCGAAGCTGACCCAGGCCGACCATGCCGAGCAGAAGCCGTTTTGCGTCACTGGCACCGTGCTGGCGGCCATGCCGTGGGCGATAGCCATATGCAACGACTCATGGAGCGTGTCCGTGGAATGCCCTGACGGAATCCAGGTCCAGGCATCTTCCGGCGACAAGGTGCGAGTCGTCGGGCATCTCATCATCGACGAGTTCGGGCGGCACACCCAGGCTCTGGAGTCTGTCGAGGTCCTCGAACGCGGCAAAATCCCGCAGCCAATCGAGGCACGAGCCGAAGACCTGTCAGGAGACAGATACTTCCATCGGCGGGTCAGGATTGCCGGAACCATGGCGTCAGTCCACCGCGACGAATTCGACCCTCTGTACAACTGGATGGCCCTGCGCACTCCGAACGGCAACTTCTTCGCCGCCGTTCACGAGCGGCTTTATCCGCTAACAGACTTGCGGAAGATGGTGGACGGCGAAGTTTCCGTCGAAGGCATCGCCACGCCGTTCGCGAACTACCGCATGCCCCAGGGGGCGTTCGTGACGATATTCGAGAAAGACGCGCTCCGCGTGCTGCGCCCGTCCGTAGGCGACCACTTCGACGTGCCGACGCTGTCCAACGCGAGAAACAACATCCGCCAGCGTGTACACGGCATCGTTCTCGCATCGTGCGCAAACCGCTTCTTCATTCAAACCGAAAGCCATGCCTGTCTTGCAGTGTATCTGGCAGACGCCTCTTTCATGCCAAAGCCCGGCGATGAAGTGAATGTCGCAGGGTATGCCACAAAGGGGATGTTCGACCTCCAGATGTCGGACGCCATGGTTAAGATGTTCTCCGACGCGACGCACGAACTTCCGCCAGCCGTCGCTGATCTTGGGGACATCCCCTTCGAAACAGACGTCCCCGACAAGACGGCGCACGAATGCCACGGCCGCATCGTACGGGTTTCCGGCATTGTCCTGCCGCCGGACTACGACGCGACCGGCAACGGGCTGGTCTCCATCGTCTCAAACAGGCACAGGCATCTAATCGACATTTCGGGGCTCCCCCTATCCGCACGCGACCACCTTCGCCCTTCTGCAACCGTCGAGGTGACCGGGCTTTGCATCGCGGAATACGAGGCTCACGCCTTCGCGACGGGGTTCTGCCAGTTCAAGGGCTTTACGGTAATCCCACGGCAGATTTCCGACATTCGAACGATCAAGAGTCCTCCATGGTGGACGGTAGGCAGGTTGTTCATTGTAATCATGGTTCTCGGCGGCGTCGTCATAATAGTCCTGGCCTGGAACCGCATGCTGCGGAAGCTGTCGGAGCGGCGTAGTCAGCAGCTCTACCGCGAGCAGATAGAGCACGAACGCGCATCCATGAAGATTGAAGAGCGCACGCGCCTCGCCATAGAGCTGCACGACTCCATATCGCAGACGCTGACGGGCGTGGCCATGCAGGTGGAGTCGGCCAGCCGCGCAAACGCCGGGGCAAACGCGGCGGTCGACAGGTTCCTCCAGACCGGCATATGGATGCTGTCGTCGTGCCGCAGAGAGCTGAAAAGCTGCCTCTGGGACCTGCACCGGCGCACCTTTGAGGAAAAGGACATGACGGAGGCAATCATCCGCACCATAGAGCCGCACAAGGGAAACGCAGCGGTCACCGTGAGGTTCAACGTCGCGCGAAGCCTCTTTACCGAGCCCGTCACCCACGCCATTCTCCGCATCATCCGAGAGCTCGTGTCCAATGCGGTGCGGCACGGCAGCGCCACGCACGTGCAGGTCGCCGGGGAGCTGCGCGACGGCGTCGTGCGGTTTTCCGTGCGCGACAACGGCTGCGGCTTCGACGTCTCGCGCGCTCCCGGGCCTTCGCAGGGGCATTTCGGCCTCTCCGGAATCCGCGAGCGCCTGCGGAAGTACGGGGGCGACATCAAGACAGAAAGCGCCGTTGGCAAAGGGACAAAAACGACAGTCACCATGTACGCCATAGAGGCAAAGGGCCATGAAGAATAGCCAGACTCGAATCATCATCGCAGACGACCACCTGGTCGTCAGAATGGGCATGACGTCCGTCATATCGTTCGAAAAGGACATGTCCATAGTCGGCGAGGCGGAAACCGGCCTTGACGCCGTCAGGAAGGCCCGCCAGCTCAAGCCCGACGTCATCATAATGGACCTGATGATGCCCGAGATGAACGGCGCAAGCGCCACTGCGGCCATACTCAGGGAATTGCCGCAGACCAAGATCATCATCCTCACGTCGTTTACCGGAGCGCCGGAAGTCAGGCAGGCCGTCGACGCCGGGGCTGTTGCCGTGCTGGACAAGGACTCTTCGCAGGACGTCATCATCTCGGCCATCCGTGACGTCGTAGCCGGAAAGTCGCCATCGATCCAACTTCAGGAGCCAGATCCGAAGCCCCCCGAAGCGATGATCACGCCGCGTCAGGCCGAAGTACTGAAACTCGTCGCAAAGGGATTCACCAACAAGGAGATAGCCGGTCTTCTCAACATAAGCCCGGAGAGCGTCAAGGAGCACATAGCCAACATCCTCATCCGGCTTGACGCGTCGTCGCGTTCCGAAGCCGTCGCGATCGCCATGAGCGAGGGCTGGCTGCATTCCTGACAGCGCCAGCCAGCCAAGGATCGTCGCAATTACGGCTGGGAGAATTTCCCTGGCGCGAACGCAACGTCAAGAACTCATGACGTCGCATTACATGACTAGTGCTCCCGGGGTCTGACCCCGTTGGTGGAGTTCGAGTGGTGGAGTTCCCCTCACAAACCTCTCCCGCCCCGCGCCTCTCAGGCAGCACCGGCATCAGGCAGCACTACACGCTACATCCATCCCCCGCCCCACCTCTAAAATAGAGGTGTGGCAGCTCGTTGCATTTTCAAGTGGACATCCACCCAAAAAATGGAATTGTAGGGCATGTCCCCACTGGGTCTTCATTATTACGTTCGTCTTAATACAGGAACATGAGACTGAATGCAACTGTTCCACACATGTAAGTTCAATCCTCCATCACTAGGATTCGCAACATCTTGCAGAAAATACGATCCTGGCAATCGCGCAAACATCAAGGTCGAAAGAGCGGGAATCTTTCGCGACATGTCAAAGTCCGTCGTGGCATCGAGAACAATCTCACCGATCTTTCGCTCATTGGCTGGGAACAATTGGGGCAACGAAACTTCCACTACCCACATTTTGGCTGGCCAAGACGGCGCAGACTCCCATCCCGCCACAAGGCGATTGTCCTCACTGTTTCCAAGCCAATCTTTCAATTGGCTCAAGTGTGAGAAATACTGCTTGGGCGTGATACAGATCGAGCGCAAAATGACTTGCGCAACAGGAGACTTGAAAGCACTCTCAAGCCGACGTTGCCAGACATTCTCTTTATCAAGGAACTTAACAAGTTCAGGGAGAATCGAAATGGCCGCCAGCTCTGCTTTTAGGCCATTAAATTTCACGTCCTGATGCAACAATTCAATCACATAATCAGCTTGCAAAGGTGTTATGTAAAGCCGTGGAACACAAAAGTTACACCCAAAATTGTCATCGTGCCCGATGAAACTGCTGGTCCAACTTTCGCTAGGAATATATCCGCCTCCCTTGAAACTGAAATAAGATGGTTCCGCATCCGATACCCATGTGTCTTTGTTGAACGTATGGCCGTAGAATGGAATAATGTGTCGACGAGGATTTAACGGATCATTCGGATTCGGCATATTAAATCCAACCATTGCCCCATATCCAGATTCAACTCCAGAATAAACAAGTTTCTGATACGGCAGAAACTTCCTCATTGGCGACTCACCTGGACTCTTTTCGCCAACAGTATAATCGATGTCCAGATAAGCAACCCCAAAATGGTTCAACACTGCCCGCATTTGATCTGCGGAAAGACCACGTGCAGGGTCATAAGAACTCGCACCGCCGACGGCCAATGGAGCCGCTATCGCATTGATCTCAGCATATGAGACATCTCGTGAGGGCAATACCCGAGACAGCAGAGAGCGGAGAGCCACATGTGCACATGCTTTTGTGATGCCATTTTGCTGACAATAAAGCACACCCGGAATTTCAAACTGTCTCGATCCAATGTTCACCGTGTAAGCTGCTGGATCTGACACACAATTATGCGGGTGATCGTATTTGCGAAAAACAGATTCGAAAACGTACCACCGCGCTTGATCCCGACTTCGACCATCACACTTTATGATCGCATAGCCATACAACGAATCGCCGCTAACCTTTTGGAAAGCCTTATTATCCGATATTAGCGCCGTCCAAAAACCCAGTCGGTAGATATCCGTCGACGTGAAGCATCCCCTATTACGAAGATCGACATTTTCATCAAGCAACAGCCCCTTCTCGTCAATCTTCTCAACCGTGAGCGTCTTACAATCTTGATTAGAGCGCGCTAAAGAAAAACACCGACGAATCGCCCATGAACCAGCGAAGTGCTTCTCGATAAAGTCAAATGACGAAAATGGTGCAGAGAAATCCTGGAATGTTGTCCCGTGTGGCGGGGGCTGGGTACGATGACACTGTGAATCAGTCACGTTACTCATCCAAAAACAAGCTTGCTTTCGCGAGAGGCTTTATGCGCCTCATCCATTCGACGCATATAATCAGAAACCGCCTCGGTGTAGCGCATCTCTTGCGATACCTCGACGTCTCGACGAGCCTCATTACCCCATACTCTGCCGAAAACTTCATTCATCTCCGGCGTGGTAAATAATACAGCTTGAGACATTACCGTTTCCTTTTCCTTGAAATGTGGTTAATATTATACCAAAAATGCATTGCGCGATTCAAGGCCATGTATAAAAATTGTGTTCTATATGGGCTTCCCACGGCTTTCCCCACGGGCTTTTCTACGGACACTCTACGGGCATCCCCACGGTTTTTCCCACGTGCGAGGACAGAGGCGGGAGAGTGGCGTAGGAAGCCCCATGTGAAAGTCCCTAGTCCGCGCACAGCCGCGCGGCGGATGTGCGCGGCGGATGTCCCCACGGCCTTTCCACGGAGCGCGGCAGATTGGCGGACGGGACGCGGCGCGGACTCCATACGGATGTCCCCACGGGCGGCGGACGCGCGAAGCGCGGGCGGCGCGGCGGATGTCCCTACGGACTTTCTACGGAGCGCGGCGGTTTGCGGCATAATGCGGCAGTTTGCGGCGGAAGATGGCGTCGTTCTGGGGACTATTGATTGGGCGACGGCAGCAGACATCCCTACTTGGGCGGCAAGACCGGTGCGCAGGGCGGCGAGAAGGCCCACCACCTCCTGCACACGAAGTACAAGAAGCTTGACGTGTACAAGTTCGAGGGCTATCGGGTCTTGGCGGGTGGGCGAATATCGCCGACAATGCAAGGTATAGCGAACAAAGCACAACCTATTTGACCCAGACCGAGATGCGGCGGGCCGCGTAGTTCCCTGCGTTTGAGGCAAACGTCCAGTCGGGGTTGCCGCGCGAGTCGGGGTTGGAGCCGATTCCGACGTCGCAAGGCTTTGAGGCGGAATTGAAGTGGTTGTATGCAAGCACCGTGGCCTTCCTCGCCAAGTCGTGCACCTGCAGGCATCCGTAGCCAAACGCATTTTGCTTCGTAGGCGTGTCGTTGAAGTCGAACTTCGCCGAGTCTCCGCCCTTCGGCGTGTCCATCGTGCGGGCGGAATAGGTGCTCGTGTAGAACTCAAGGAATCCGGAGCCCGCGTCGGTGAGCGGCTTGACGGCGGGCGAGTTGCTGCGGACGGTGAGATTTGCGACCGGCTGGCGAAAGGCCCGCGCACGCGCCTTGCCCACGATAACGAGGTCGTCGCTGCTGGACGCGAACGCGTCCATCGCCGCCATCGCGAATGTCACGTCGCCCGATGCGTCCTGAAGCTCCAGCAGATAGGCGACGCGCTTGACGCCGTCTCGCGAGGCAAGCGTCTTCGGCGGGTTGCGCGAAAGGTCGGCGGCCGCCGGAATGTCGAAGCGCTGCACGCAGGTCATCCCCTTCAGTTCCTTCAGCGACTCCGCATCGCCGAGCTTCAGCTTCTCACCCAGGCGGAACGGACCGGCCGGAAGGCCGCTCCCGTTTACGAGGTTCGGCGTGGAGCCGTTGTAGGCGGCGAATCGCACCGCTTTCGGATTGTCCACTTCGACTGCGGAGAGAACCACGCTCGTGCCGTCGATGCGGGCATTGGCGGACACCCAGATGCCGTCTGCGCCGCACAGCTCAAAGCAGGTCGGCGGCAGGCCGTCGCGCGTCTTTAGCCCCTCGGCGTCGGCCATCTGCACGCGCACCGCGCTGCCCTCGACGGACATAGACGTTGCGACGGGGGTGCGCCACGGGCGCACGAACTTGCCGTAGACGCGGTCGAGCACCTGGTCTGCCATGCGCATTCCGACCGTCCGCTTGTCGGTCGGATGGATGTCGTTCACGTCGCCGACGTCGTTTATGACGGTGTAGCCGCTGTTGGGCACCTTCTCCTGCACTCGGGCCTGCGCCTCCTGGATCAAGGCCAGGGTGGTGCCCTTGGCATTTTCATATTTGTACGGCGCGAGCTGCACGAGGAAATAGGGGAAGTCCCCCTGCCCCCATTCGCGCCGCCAGCCGCGGACGAGCGAGACCGTCTTGTCGAGGTATTTTGCGCCGTCACCCCTGTTTGCGCATCCCTGATACCAGATAGAGCCCTTGATTGCGAACGGCGCGATGCCGGCGACCATGCCGTTCCAAAGCACTGTCGGCGTGTCGAACGCGCGGTTGTACGTCTGGATGTTCTGGAGGAGCCACAGATCGTCGAGGTGCCCGGCAGGCGTCCATGGCTCGATGCGCGACCCGCCCCACGAGCAGTTTATGAGACCGACGGGGACGTTCAGCTCCTTGTGCAGCGTCTCGCCAAAGAAGAAGGCGACGGCGCTCTGCGGCGGGATGGTCTCGGGCGTCGTCTCCACCCACGCGGCCTCGACGTCGTCCATAGGCTCGTAGGCCACCCTGTGCGGAGGATGGAAGTGGCGGATGAGCGGCCACTTGGCCGCCGCGACCTCCTTCTCCCAGTCCTTCACCTTGCGGCGCGCGCTCATGGTGAACTCCATGTTGCTCTGCCCGGAGCAAAACCACACCTCGCCGACGACGACGTTCTTCAGGACGATCTCGTTCGCGCCCCTCACGCAGAACTCCGCGCCGTCGGCGCTCTCCTTGAGCGGCGCAAGAAACAGCTTCCAGCGCCCGTCGGCGCCGGTGGTCGCCGAGACGGACTGCCCGGCGAACGAAATCGTCACCTTCTCGCCGGGGGCGCCCTTCCCCCAGACAGGCACGCGCTGGCCGCGCTGCAGCACCATGTTGTCGCCGAACACGTGCGGCAACTCGACGCCGTTCGCGGCAATAGCCGCGCAGAACGCCAACAGAACGACTCCAAACCGAATTGACTTTTGCATAGGCAATCTCCTCTATTTCATGTTGTGCGGACATTATAGCAAACCCTGCACACGATTGGAAGTACCGGAAGTTCGCCATCCGGCATTGACCCGGGAAGCCGCGTTTTAGTATAATCGCGCCATGAAGCGAAAAGTCCTCGTCATGATCTCGCCCGCGAGCGCCGCCCGAATGGCAGGGGTCGCCCGCTACGCCCGCGAGCACAACTGGCACCTGATGATACAAGACCGCCTCGGGCACCGCCCTCTTGCGTGGAACGGCGACGGCGTAGTCGCCGCGCTGCGCTCCGATGCGACTTCCGTTGCAACCATCCTGAAGATAAAGAAGCGCGGCATCCCGGTTGTGGACATCACCATGAGCCGCCCCGACATCAAGGTTCCGCGCGTCACAAGCGACCATGTCGGCATAGGCAGGCTCGCCGCCGAGCATTTCGCGGAGAGGAACTTCAGGAACATCGTCTGGTTTTCCACTGGATGGGGCAACGTCCACGCATTGCGATACGGCGGCCTTGCGGAGAAGACCCCCGCCGCAAGGTGGATCGCCGAGGAATCGCTCCCAAAGGCAAGGCGAAACGACTGGGCCGCGTTCATGCGATGGATCGGCCGGAAGCTCAAGGAAGCGCCAAAGCCTCTCGCGGCGCTCACATACGACGAAGCGGACGCCGCGAGGCTCCTCGACGCGGCGGAACGGGTAGGCGTCTCCGTCCCCGAGGAACTGGCCATCCTCTCCATAGGCAACGACCCGATAATCTGCGAAAACCAGTCCGTGCCGCTTTCGTCTATCGACCAGAACCTTGAGACGGGCGGCTACGAGGCCGCAGCCCTCCTGGACCGGCTGATGAACGGGGAGTCGGCCCCGAAGGCGCCGGTGCTGATTCCGCCGAACGGAATATGCCTGCGCCGCTCCACCGACATCATCGCATCAAGCGACCCTGTCGTCAAGAAGACGCTCGACTACATCGCCGCGAACCTGGCAAGGCCTTTCGGCGCGGCGCAGATAGCCGACGCGCTCGGGATCAGCCGAAACATCCTCGACAAGCGCTTCCACGCAGACCTCAACCGGTCGATAGGGACGGAGATTACGCGCCAGCGAATCGCGCTCGTCAAGCTCCTGCTGCGCAACACGGACAAGACGATGGCAGAAATCGCAAAGTGCGCGGGCTTCTGCACGCCGTCGCACCTCTCTAACACATTCCGCACCGCGACTGGCTCTACTCTGCGCGCGTGGCGCGCGGGATGCGCATGAGGTCAATGTCGGGCATCGCGGAGCGAGGATTGGAAAGGCGGATCGAGTGAATCCCCCTTCCAAGCACCACCGGGAGCTCAACATCCTTAAACGCGCCGCCGGTGCCTTCTACGACCACCGGCATAGGCTCTCCGCCGTCCACCTGGACTACGAACGCACGCTTCTCCGGAGACGAGCACCTGAAGACAATCGTCTTCTTGCCTCCCTCGGAGACGAAGACGTCGTTCCAGACGATGTCGTTTGTGTCGCGCCGCCCGAGGTTTACGACCGCCACGCCGCCGGACGCACCGTTCACCGACGTGCAATACGCCCTTCCCTGCTCGCGGAAGCCCTTCTCCGAGCCGTATGACGAATCGTCGATTTCGCTGTAGTCGGTGAGATAGGCGGTCTCCGCCTCGTACACCTCGCGGTCAAGCCGCCTCTCCGCGTCGAGCCGGTAGAACTTCGAGGCGTGAGGCTTCACCTTAACGGAAACGCTCCCCTCGAACCGCCCGACGTCCGCCATCTCCACGAGATCGAAGGCGTCTATCGTCCCTCCAAGGTCAAGCGCGTCTGCGCGGACGGTGAGCTCGTGCTCGTCATTGGAGCTGTTGTAGAGCGCGACATACCGCGAAGTGCCGAAGCGCACGCAGGCGTCCTTGACGAGGACATACGCCCCGCCCTCCCGCTGTGCGACGTAAGCCTGGCATCCAAGGTCGTTCTGGCTCACGGAGAGGAGATAGGGGTTGGTGACGAGCGCCATCGTAGGCGCGGGGATCGCGCGCACGTCGCAGCCTATGAGAAGCGGCGACGAAAGCATGCACCACATCCCGAAGTGAGTCGTCTCCTCGTCAGGAGTAAGCCCCGTGTCGCCGTGCTTGCCGAACACGGTCTTCATCTGCCCTACAAGCTGCCCTACTTCGAGCATGTCCATGTCGTTGTAGTGGCCGGGCCTCGCGTATGCGCTCAAGTAGAGGTTCTCGGCGATGATCCCCTTCACCGAACCCCAGTTCGCGCGTATGTCCTTCGTCGTGCGCCAGGACTCCGCGATGCCTGCCGCCCACGTTCCCGGGAACGCCCAGCGGCATATGTTCAGCCTAACGTCTTTCCTGCCTGTCGCCCTTATGGCGTTTGCGATCTCCGTGTAGCGCGATTTCTCGTCAAGCATCTGCTTCTTGCCGCCGCAATAGTCCACCTTGATAAAATCGAAGCCAAGGTCGTTGAAATGGAGCTTGCAGTCCGCGGCATCGTGTCCGTAGAGCCCTGCGCCGATGCCGCCCTTGTCCTTGCCGCCGGGGCCTCCGCCCCACATGCTGCCGCACGTGTCGGCGCCGGCGTCGGAGTAGATGCCGGCCTTGAGGCCGAGCGCGTGGATGCCGTCGACGACTGGCTTCATGCCGTTCGGGAAACGCTTCGGGTGGAACCTGAGGACGCCGTCGTCGCCATGGCCCCAGAAGAAGCCGTCGTCGATGTTGACGTATGTGTAGCCCGCCGCCTTGAGGCCGTTCGTCGCCATCGCGCGCGCGGTGTCGAGGATCACCTCCTCGGATATGTCCACGCCGAACGTGTTCCAGCTCGACCAGCCCATGAGCGGGCGTATCTTCGGGTCGCGCGCAGGAGGGATCTTCGCCGCGTCCAGAAGCCGCGCCGCGCGCGCGGCTACTGCGCCGAGATCCGCGCCCTCAAGCCTCGAGAGGTTTACATACGCCTTGTTCGCCGCAAGGTCGATCCTGATGCGCTTGTCGCACTTCGGGCACTCGCGCAATTCCACTCGCACATCCAGATCCCCTGCCGCCGAAGAAAGCGCGGCGAGCGCCGAAACAAGGACGGCAATGCAGTTTTTATTCATGATGCGTTAGTCCTCTCGGTGCGGTCAGCGGAACGCGGCCTTTGCGAAGGCGTCAAGCTGCCCGGTAAGGGCAAGGAAGTCGAGAGCCATGTAGCGGTCGCGCATGTAGATAGTCTTGCGGGCGTCTTCGAGCGACGCCTCAACCGTGGAGCCGATTTCCTCGGGCGTCGCGGGCGCGCCGACGACGCGGAGCCTGCGCTCGATCTCGGCCGCAGGGACGAGCTGCCCGACAAGCCTCTCCCTTATCTCCGGCCAGCGGGCCTTGAAGCCCTCAAGCCGCGCACGCGTCGTCTCGAGATCGGCGAACTTCGCGCGGACGGCCTTAACCCCGAGGTCGGGAAACTTCGTCCCCGCGAACACGGAAGCCCCGATCCTCTCCTGCTCCTCAAGCGGCTTCCAGTTCTTGAGGCACGCCTCCACGTCGAGGCGGGAATAGTCGAACGCAAGGATCTGCTCGTAGACGCGGCACATGAAGAGCGTGAATACGCCGACCTGGATGCCGTGCGGGACGATGTCTCCCTTGAAAGTGTGGTCGCGCATTTCGAGGAGGTGGCTGAAGAGGTGCTCCGCGCCGGAAGCGGGGCGCGAGCTCTGCATGTCCTGCATTGCGAAGCCGCCGAGCATGAGCCCTTCCACAAACCGCGTAAGCGGCTCGGTCTTCATCTCCGCAACGCCCTCCGGGTCGCCTATCGCATCCTTGAGGCCGTCCTGCACGGTGTGCCATGATGAGTCGTGCCACTCCGACGCACCAAGCTCATAGGCGAGTATCCAGTCGGCCCCGGCCGGAACTTTCGCCATCAAGTCGGCGAAGCCGCTTGCCGCCATCCACTTTGGCGCGGTGCGCATGACGTCGAGGTCTGCGACGATTGCGCGCGGCGCAGGGCAGGGATAGGTCTGCTTCGCGCCCTCTGGGCTTCTCAGCGCCGCGCCGAAACTCGAGTAGCCGTCAACGCTCGCGGCGGTGCCGACGGTGAGATACGGGATCTCCAACTCGCCTGATGCGCGTTTAGTCAAGTCGTTTACGACTCCGCTGCCGACGGCGACAGGCACGATCTTTCCATCGACAGCTCCCGCCGCCTTGATCGCCTCACGCACCTCGTCGACATACCGGTAGTCTGCGTGAAACGTCTTGCCGTCTGGCTCTATGACATGCTCCGAGACTTCGGCGCCAGCCGCACGCAGCATCTCCGCGACCCGCTCGCCGGCTGCCGCGCGCGTGCGCGGGTCTTCGATCACGATGGCTCGGCTTGCGCCAGGGAAAAGGTCCTTGAAAAAGGCGACAGTCTCGCCAAGAATCCCGTCTCCGATTCGACACGCCTTCGTGTCGGTCGCGCGCTTGAGCGCGTTCTCAATCATCTCTTTTGACATTGCATTTCCTTTCTTTACTACGGCAACCTCCAGCGCAATTGCCAACGTTCAGGCAGATGCCGACAATTATAGCAAAATCCGGCGCACGATTGCAAAGCCCGCAACATTGTTGAAGGTTCTCCATTTTTCCTGTGCTGCCAAAGCACTCCGAGCCTCTGCACGATCTTCAGCAACGTGAAGGCGGCGTGTCCGTGTTGGGTGCCTTGTCAGCGTGCGGGCGATTTCGTACGCCTCTATCGACCGACGTTGGCGGCTCGGCCTTCGGCCTCGGGCGATACTCAACGGTACTCCCGCTCCAGGGCTGGCGGCTTCGCAGTCGCGTCGGCGCTGCGCCTGCGTCGCGACTCACGGCAACCGAGGCAACGGCGCGTCGCGCCGTTGCAAAGGCGAGCGTCAGGTTGTAGCCGCCAGTGGGGCCGTCGATGTCGAGGACCTCCCCTGCGAAATAAAGCCCGGGAACGCGGCGCGATTCCATGGTCGCAGGATCTACATCGTCAAGCGAGACTCCTCCAATCGTGACAATCGCCTCCTTGAGCGGGCGCGGCCTCGGCCCCCTTATTCGCACGTTCTCTCGATCAAACAGGGCTTCAACCTCAAGCTCGCCTGCCTTGGCGGCAGGCTGAGCGCGCATGTGATGCTCGATGAACCGCTGGCAATTGTAGATCGCAGCGCCGCTCAAGCCAAACACCTC
>Ga0310690_10002242_pt1 | contig 31985 bp, 50 predicted proteins | sample AusTroGonzalo_MG_2_FD_207661 | JGI IMG/M metagenome (GOLD analysis project Ga0310690, IMG submission 207661) | Bovine rumen microbial communities from tropical cattle in Woodstock, Queensland, Australia - Gonzalo_04 (v2) (version 2) | ecosystem: Host-associated > Mammals > Digestive system >...
CATGTTGGGGAACTCAATAGGAAAACTGAAATCTTTGTATTTTGTGTTTCCGGGAAACATTTGCTCTCCCCCCTGGATAATTAAGCCCCCGAACAGGGAACCGAGGCAGATGTACCATGCGTTGCTATTCGTGAAATTGTACTGCACGCCCGCAGCGGTCAGCGCATAGGACAGCAACCGGTAAAAGACGGAGCTGGTATTCAGCGAGGAGATAGAGATAGCCGCATTGCTGGCCAGATGAGTAACAATATCGCCCAGCAAATCTGCTACCTTTTCCAAAATTCCGTCGTGGGCGTCCGGATCGTCATTGTGGATGTCCATATCCTCCACCGTGAGCAGTCCGTCCGGGTCGAGTGTGGCCGTCACATCGGAAGCGTTCGATACTGCGATGGCCAGCTTGATGGCCTCGCTGATGACGGTGGCGCTGTTCTGGTCCTGCAAATAGTCCGGGTTCGGGTCGATCGTCACGGCGTACAGAATCTCGCCGTCGTCCGGGTCGGTTGCGAACAGGCCCAGCTCCTTGACCAGGTAACCGGTTACAAGCCCTACGTTCGTCAGGATACCTTTTACATATACCAGCCCCGGCTGGTCGCTATCCAATACGATAGCACTGATAGAAACATTCTGTTTCGGGGAAACAAGGTCGGTCAGTTCTTCCAGGGTCTGCCCCGGAGCAAGGGTGCCGTCGCCGGTCTTCAGCTTGGTCAATGCCAGCTGACACAGGCCGCCTTCGACCTTCGCCTGCAACGCCCTGCCTGCATCTGTTAAAATTGCGCCTTGCCAATTAGCCATTTTAAAATACCTCCTTAAAGATTAATAACTTCTTCCTTGAATACAAACAGCGGCCCAGCCATGTACATTGCGCCCTCTACTTCGGGTGCGTGGTACTGAGGCAGACCGATTACAACTTCCTTATGCTCCTGCAAGGGAATCCCCATGTAAATCGTCTGTGGGATATCCCGCCGGAACTGAATCTCTTCCAGCCAGCTTCTTGTGTTCTTCGCCGAATTGATGGCCGAAACGAGTCTGTCTATCGTGTCGGCGTCAAGCGGTTCCAATATATCGGCTACCCGGAAGTAGTACGGGCTTCCCCCATACTCCCAGTTCTCCTGCACCTCTGCCGTCTGGAACACCGAGGCGACAACCTTCTCCACGGCCGCAGGAGTGCCTTTAATCAGGTGCCAATATATTGCCTCTCGTACCATGCTCCGCTTCTTTGTGAGCGACATGTTGCTCTCGTAAAAGTCCACATGGTACTGCCACGCCAAACTGTCCACGACTTCTTCCGGAAGCGTGTCCAGGTTCGGCAGCAGCAAAATACAATTTGTCTTTGTAAAAATATCGTGCAGGAAGGTGTCAGCCGTTACGCTGATTTCCTGCACGTTCTTATCTCCGGCGATGCTGGAAGGAGTGACATCTCGCAGTTTTACATCAGAAAGCTCACTCATCTTCCAGCCCTCCTAACGTCACCGTCACATTGTCCGCAATAGCGACTTCCGTCTTGTCCAGTGTCGTGTAGGTCGGGTCTGTTACGACTACCCGCTTCGCCCCGGCTTCCATGACGAGCCGTATCAGTTCGCTGGGGTTGATGTCCCTGCCCAGCTTCTCCTTCTGCCATGCGATGTATTCGTCCACCGCTGCCGTGACGGCTGCCTGGATCTGCCCGGCCATCGTCGCATTCTCGCTGTCGATGTAGTAAGTGATGTCCACATCGTAGGTGATGGCCGTGGGAGCCACGACAGAAACATCGTCTGTCAGCGGGCGAATCGTCCGGGTGTTCAGATGTGCCGCAACCAAATTCAGTAATTCAGACTGCGGAATCACGCCGCCTTCCAACAACGGACGGACGACAACCTCTCCGGGGTTCGGGCTGAGGACGGACACATCGGAGATGAGCGCCGAGGCCTGTTTGGTATGGTACTCATACGCACCCGTAGGCCCTGCCGTGGAGAAGCTCTCCGGCGTGAGCTGAATCGCTTCCCGGAAGGATTCGTCATTCTGTACATCGGCGCCGCCTTCCGACACCGTAGTGTTAGCAACAGCGGATACATAAGGCACCGGGTCGACCAGTGTACTGATTGTGCCTATCGGGTAATCGTTCCCGACAGTACCGGTAACGGTACAGGTCGCCGCTCCGCTTTCTTCAGTAGTGCCGGCTGCGATAATCATGTCGGAGTCCAGGGCAAAGAAGATGCCGTCCCCGGCCGTGAACCTCGTCCCGGCAGGAATGATGGTTGCGTTCACCTGCGCCGCCGACAGCGTAACCTTTATGGTCGTGACCGCAGCTGCAGCCGCCAAACGCCCACAGCCGACAAGTGCGCCGATGTGGTCCAGGTTCCCGCCTTTCGCATAGGCCAGCAGGTTCTGTTTGCCTGTTTCGTTGATGTTGTTCAACAGCAGGACAATGATGTAAGAAATCGTAGATAAGAAAAGCCGGACGGGGTCGCCTTTGGCCAGCGTCCTTTCCGTGACCGACTCATACTCCGCAATGATGGCAGCCTGTACCGTCGCCGCATCCGCATTTACAAAATTGATATCAGGCAGTGAACTAAGTTTCATTTATCCTCACCTGCACTTTCGGTCTCAAAATCCCGTCAATGTCGTGTTCCCAGTCTATGTTCGTAACCGATGCCCGGGGCTCATACTTGGCTATGGCCAAGATGATTTCGGACGCCAGCTTCGCCTTGGCGACTTCCATCGGCGAATCCAAAAAGGAAGCGTCAATGCCGAAGTCCCTGTCCAGGGGAACACTGAATTTCGTCGTACACAAAATGCACCGGATGTTCTGCAAAATTTCTTCTGCTTCGCTACCCGGTGCAAAAATGATAGGGGGTAAGTGGCTATCGCCAATCATATATTCCATGTCAGATCAGCCTCCCCGCATATTCCTCTAACGTTATCGTCGCATCCACATAGGACGCATTTCCTCCGGACCAATGTGTGACCACTTCGCTGACTCCCTTCAGCACCCACAGCCCACGGTTGGAACCGAACGGCTGCTTCGTGATGAAGCTGGTTATCATGTCCCCGATAACCTTGGAGCCGAGCACCAGGGGAAAGACTTCCCCCGTGTCCCGCATCTCCCGTAGTTTCTTCAGAATGTCTTCCGGATTCACGCCATGGTCACGGCGCAGCCGGATTTTCATAGATATGTTTTCGGTATCAGGCCCCAGGAACTCCAGCACCGGTTTCCCGCCGATGATGCCATGTTTGGCCCAGCGCCCTTCCGAGTTCCGGGAAAAGTCGTCGAACGTCACCAAATAGCTCCGAGAGGTAACGAACGGGATACTTCCCATGTAACCAACAATCATTTAATCAACCTCCCGCATAAACATTTCCGCTGCCCTGGGCAACGCTGCCGCCGCAGTCCACCGGGTCGCCGATTCGCCCGACCTGAATGCCGTTCACATAGACGGTGCCGCTTCCGCTGGCTATATGCCCCGTGTGTGTCGGGTGGACGACGCACCCATGCGAAACATAGGGGTCGCCCACACGCCCGGTGCCTTTGCCGTTTGTGAACACATCAGAGCTGGCTCCGTTGAGGGCCGTGCCTGGACAGGCATCTAATCATGCCCGGTATCCATATCTCCTAATCGAGTTACAGCAGGCATCAGACCACCTTCTTTCCTTGGAACCGATAGTCCCCGTAGTATTTTTGAACAGCTTCTTTCCGGACTTTCAATGCTTCTCTTTTTGTAGCAAAAAGGCCCAATGAGATTTGCTTATAATTGACATTTATATAAGCTCTCCACTTCTTCTTATCTTTGCGATAACTCACGCCTTCGGAATGCTGTTTGGCCCGGTTCATACTGTTTTGCCGATTCGAACAAACTCTCAAGTTCGCCTTCCGGTTATCTTTGGCATCGTGGTTAATATGGTCAACCTTGTCCGAAAACTCTGTTACTCCCATAATGTGCCGATGAAGATAAATCTTCTTCTCATCCGCACTGCCAACAACATAGCCGTGGCTCCCTTTACGGCAATACCATCTGAAATTCTCAACCTTTGGCAAATCTTCAGCGTCAATGATTATCCGGTTCCCTTTGCCATCAAAAAGGTATGCTACACTCCCATGAACCTCGTAAGGATTTCTCATGTTATCCCTCCTCAGTTCAAATCAATTCTTGCGCCGGTAAGCTTCAGGTTCCCGGTGGCGTGTATCTCAATGTTCCCGGCTCCGTCAAACTTGATATAGCAGCCGTCCGGCAATTTGATGCACCGCACCTTCGGGTCTGTTTCCTCCGGCAGATCTCCCTCGCTGTAAAAGCCCCCGATGACAAAGCCGTCATTCATGCCACGACCGGAAGGGTTTGGCATAAAACAGCAGAGCACCTGGGTGCCGACTTCGGGAATGTGGTATTCCTTCGTGCCGTGGCTGCCGATGACAATGACAGGCAGTTCCCCGCTGACGAGGTCGTCTTTGTCCGGAAAGGTTACACGAACAGTACCTTTCGGCCCGTTCTGTGAGCTGACTCTCCCGACTCGGAATAAATCCCTAATATCCATTGAGGCACCTCCGCACATCGACGCTCGTCTGGAAACCGTTCCCGAGTTTGTGGTTCGCCCGTACGATGATGTACTTGCCGTCGTAGACTCCGAAGCCTTTCAAGTTGATAACCGTAGAGGCTGCCAGCTTCAGATTCCCTACAACAGTTAAGCTCCCCGTCCACTCGTTCTGATTCTTTTCACGCAGCCGTTTCTTGGCCAGCCGTTCCGCATCTGCAATAGTCTCCACCTGCTCCTTTATCTCCAGCGTCTTCCCTTCCTTTTTGTCCGGGTCCGTAAAAGTCGCCTCGATAACCTTCTTGGTTTTGCTCTGCTGATACTTCACATGGCAGGCCTTATAGATATCCCTCGTCCGGTTCGACAAGGAATAGCCCAGCACATTGGCAATAAACTCCTGGCCAGCTGACGGAAGGAAAGACGTCCGGGGCTTCACTATCGTGATGGCCGCCTCCGCTTCCTCATACTTGGCCTCATCGAAAATAACAACTTTCTTGTCGTGGATTTTAAGGGCCAGCCCCTGGTCCTTCGTCAAGGCAAGTAAAAAGGACAGGTCAGACTGTTCTGTCTGCTCTGCCCTTTCTATCGTCGGGTTCTGCTCCGTGTCGAATACCAGCTCCATCTCGGCTCCGGTCGCCACATCGTTGCAGATCGTCTTCAGTTCTGCCTTCTCCCAGCTCCGTGTCCTTTCGACACCCCGAAGCTGGTTGTTCTCCGGAACCGATACGGAACGGATTTGCACCTCGGACGGATACCCGCTGCTGGTCAGTTCGTCAATTTCAAACTTGCCCAGCTTCAGTGTGTCCGCCGGAGCGAATGTGGAATCCCAGTTCCTCGTCCCTATCGTAGCTTCCAGCGTGGCTCCCTTCTCCGGGAACCAATCGCTTTGCCATAATCCCTGCCTGTCCTCCAGCGTCAGATCCAGCGTGTCGGCTTCCCCGGAAAGGTTGTCCGTGTAGTCCAAACTTTTGAGGAAGTTCGCCAGCTCTGACGAGATATCCTTACTGTCGTACAGTATTGCTGCCGTTGCTCTTTTAGCTTCCATATTTAGCGCCTCCAGGGTGGTAACAGGTCGGTCTTGGGCGGCTCATAGTCCGGAATGTTTAACACCACTCCTGAGCCAAATACCGCTGTGGAAACGTGCTCCTGATTTGCCTCGAGCAGGACATTGATTCCCAGCTCGCTGTCGTACATCTTTTTCGCCACGCTGTCCCAGCAGTCGCCCTGTATCGTTGTGTATGTCTTAGGCATAACTTACCCTCCTGCGGTTTTCCGCTACTCTCCGGAGCATCGCCTCGAACTCTGCCATCTTGTCGGACATAAGCTGGTTGATTTGCTCCGCATCCGCTGTGCCGGAAACATTGATAACCGGGGCAAATGTGGCGTTTATGCCGCCGCCCAAAGGGTTACCCATGATTTCATTCGTCCGGGCCAGCAGGGAGATGTTCCGCCGGTTCGGTGTATGCGGGATAGCCGATTCTCCGGAAGACTCCGCAAAGGTCGTTAAAAATGCTCCCCGGCCGTAGATACCGCCGGCAGCGTTCTTCTCCACCGGAGCCCCGGCATCTTTCATGCCCTGGCCAACCGATACCGAGAAGGACGTAACGGAATTCTTTGCGGCGTTCCATGCCCGGGAGACAATGTTGACCAACTGATTCGGCAGATCTAAAAAGGCGTTGATGAGTCCGTTCAGGCCAAGCTCGCCCCATTCCTTCGCTTTCGCTATGAACCAGGAGCCTGCCCCGTCCGCTTTCTTGAATACGCCCATCAGTCTGTCCGGCAATGTCATGAACCAGCCGACTACATACCCGACCGCATAGCCCGCTTTGCTGGGCAGGGATAACAGCGTATCGACATACCAATTGAACACGCCGACAGCCGTTTCTTTTACCCAGTTCCAACCACGGACCAACGCAGCGGAGACTTTGTCCCAGTTCTTATACAGCTGATACCCGGCAGCTATCAGACCGGCAATACCGACTACCACCAGGCCGATGGGGTTCGCCAGCAGTGCGGCGTTGAATGCCCATGTTCCGGCAGTAGCGGCAGCGGATACCACGTTATAGGCTGCCAATATCACACCGGCGACTTTCACAGCACCAGCAGCGGCTACCATGGCCACGGTAACAAGTCCTACCGTCTTTACCAGCTCCGGGTTCTCCCTTGCAGCGGTAGCCACAAGGCCGACATATTTGCTCAGGCCGTCGCCTGCATCGGCCAGCATCGGCAGGAACACGCTGCCCAATTCAATGGACACGGTTTCCGCCGCGGATTTGAGCCGAATCATTGCGCCCCTGGCATTGGAGTTCATCGTCTTGGCCAGACGCTCCGCTTCGCCGTCGCATTTGTCCATCTCATTCACGAGCTGGTCAAACTTATCCGGAGCGGATTCGATTACAGCCAGCCACCCAGTCGAAGCGTTCTTTCCGAATATCGCTCCCATCGTGGCCAGCTTCTGTTCCTGTGTCAGCCCCTGCATCTTTGTCCGCAGTTCGCTGATGATAGCGGACATCTTCCGGGGGCCGTTGGTGTCGGACATCTGAATGCCCAACGCCTTCATCGCTGCCTGCGCCTCTGCCTGCTGTTTCGACATCTCGGACATATCCATGCCCAGGGCCTCCATCGCTTTGGAAGCCTGCTTCGGAGGTCCTGCCAAACGCAGGAAACCCATACGCAATGCCGTGCCAGCCTGCGAAGCTTTGATACCGCTGTTCGCCATCAGGCCTGCAAGGGCTGCCGTTTCTTCCATGCTCGCCCCGAATGCATGCGCAACCGGTGCGGCATACTTCATGGTTTCGCCCAGCATCTCGACATTGGTGTTCGTCCGGGTAATCGTGTAGGCAAAGACGTCAGCCATATGCCCTGCCTGGTTCGCACTCATGCCGAAGGCTGTCAGATCGTCAGACACGATATCAGCCGTCCGGGCCAAATCCACATTCCCGGCAGCAGCAAGGTTCAGCAGACCGGGCATGCCGGCCATAATCTCCTGCGTGTTCCAGCCTGCCATGCCCAAATAACTCATGGCTTCAGCTGACTGCCGTGCGGTGAATTGTGTTTGTGCGCCTAACTCCTTGGCCTGCTTCGTAAGCAGTCCCATCTCCTCGGCAGTCGCCCGGGTGATGCCCTGGACTTTCGACATGCCGGCTTCAAACTCGGCAGCGGTCTGTATCATACCGACGACAGGACGGGCTGCCGCATAGACGCCAATTCCAAAGGCTGCCAAATCTCCGACAGCGGTCTTCAGCCCCTGCCGTGCAGCGAAAACTCTGTTGAGTTTCTCCTGCTGGAGCTCCAACTGTTTCAGCTGGTTCTTCAGTTTGTTGGCCTTCGTGGCGTAGCCCTCGAAGTCTATCTCGTTTCTGTACAGTGCCCCATCCAGCTCCCTCAGCTGTCCCTGCAAATCTTTTCCCTGCTGGCGTAGCTTCAAGAGTCCGTTGCGGGCCGTCGCCATGGAGCCGGTAAAGCTTTGGCTCACAAGGCCGTTTATCGAAAAGGTTAATTGTAATGTCTTGCTCAATAAGGCCACCTCACTTCTTTCCCATCCTGCTTATTATGTCCACCCATTCCGACAGTTCGTACAGCGGCATGGAGAACCAATACTGGACGGGTCCGTAGCCCCCATGTGCCAGAGTTACTGCGATTTCTCGGAGGAGCCTGACAATGCCTCCACGCCCGGCTCCGGTGTCAGTAAAAAACTTCCGACATCTCCGGTTATCATTGCGAATTCCCGCATCGGAACAGCCATAATATCCGGAAGAGGCTTTTTCAACGCTCTTGCTGCTACGGCAGCATAAAAGGTCCTGGATGTCATAATGTCAATAGACTGGTCGCCTTCTAACCGGGCTTCACGTTCTGCCGTGGCAAAGTCTGCCCCGGTCATCCCCTGGAGCCCTTTCTCCAGCTTCTCTTTGTCATAAATCTTGTACTGCATTTGCTCTTTCCTCCCTTGTTACAAAGATAGCGCCTGCCAAAAAATCGACAGGCGCTAAAAATCTTTTTATACCAGCCCCAGGGCTTCCCGGACTTCGGACAGATAATCCACTCCATCCACTTTGCAGATGTAGTTGTATTTATCCAGTTCGAGAACGTCCGCTCCGTCAATGGTGACTTTGAGGTAGTCCACTTCAAAAGTGTTCTTGCTTTCGCTGCTGGTTCCGACGTCAAGTTTGCCCAGCTCGGTGGTCTTGGGTACGCCACGGGCGACAACCTTTACGGCCTGCACCACATAGGCTCCGCTTTCGCTGTCCTTGACCTGGTTGGCTCCCCGCATGTCCAGCATTACGCTCTTGGGCGCTGCCAGGGCTACGTTGGGTTTGTACAGGGTCCGCCAGTTCAGTTCCACAGTCTGAGAGCCGTAGTGTCCCAGCACCGGGGAATCAATCTCGCCGGCAAGGCCTGCACCTTTGATAGTCTCCGTCATGCTTTCGAGGCTCGGCAGTGTAATGTCTGCTACGCCCAGAAGATCTGCACCTTCGTTATACACACGGAAGTTAATCAGTTTCTCCGGTACATTCATTACTGTTTACCTCCTTTCTCAGCTGAACAGAGTGTTGAAATAAGCCGGGTCATATTCGATTACATTGTCAATTTCACGGGCCGGAGTGGGCGGCGTGAGATAGGTATGGAACCGGATAATACCGTCTAACAGGTTGGTGGTCGGGTTCTCTTCCTCCTGGAACTCTACACGACCGCCGAGAATGGCGCCCCGTGCTGCCAGGCCGTTCAGACGGCAGTTTTCACTGTCGAGTACGGTCTGAATCAGGCGCTTGTTGATGGGAGCATCAACCTTCGCCCAATAGGTCAGGATAAAGGTCTGTGCATGCCAGTTGAACATCCGGCGGATGCAGATGAACGCATCTTTGGCGTCGGTGTTTCCGGGATAGCAGCCGGTCCGGTTGCCCCAGGACTTCCAGCCTCCGATAAAGTTCAGAGCAGTTACCACGCCCTGGCCGTTCAGATAGGCAGCTTCCGCAGGCCCCAGGATAACTTCCGTACCGTCCTCCAGGCAGGTGCCGTTAATCTGCATGGACTTGTTGGACGGGGATACATACGGGATGTCATCGTTGGCGCTGTCGGTCTGGGCAATTACGCCCAGCATGTGGGTGGACATGTAGTACAGGGTATCGCCCAGCTTGACCATAGGCCAGCAGACGACCTGATCTTCACCATTGTAGCTGTTGCTGTTCTTCCATGCGGACACATCGGAATATTTCACGACGGTGTCGGTAGGAACGTCGGTCAGTACGATGGCTTTGAAATGCTCGTTGATGTTGCCGGCTTTGGCTTTCATCACTGCCGCAACCGTCGGGTCCTGCGACCAGCCGGGAGCCAGCACGATGCCGGGAACCATGCCGAACATCGGGAATACATCGTTTAAGCACTCCAGGCCTTTCTTGGCCCCGGTGCCGCCGTCGATGCCGCCGATGACGGTGGATGCGGTAACCGCAGACGGATTGACCTTGTCGTAGTTGATGAACATGGAAGCTTCGCCGTCCAGGGCGCCGCCTTCCACTACGCTCACGATTACCTTTTCCTCGTCGTTGTAGGCTGCGGTGTAGTCAGTGCCCTCTACGAGAGCCTGGCCTGCGCCAGTTTTCTTAACGACTAAGGAAGACAGGATAACCGGGTCGGTCAGAACAACCGTGCCGTCGGTGCCGATGGTGAATTCGTCCTGCGCAACAGCAGTCTTATGGGTTTTCAAATCCAGCACGTTCACGAATACTACCGGAGCCCGGTTGTACAGAGCGAACTGAGAATAGATAACTTCGCACAGGGAGTAGTTGTCCCAGTCTGCGGAGTAGCCCATAGCTGCGACCGCTTCGGCGTAGGTGTAGCACAGCACCGGTTTGTTAGCCGGAGCCGGGTCACTTGCCAAATGCGCCGGTGCTGTACCGAATACGACCGGAAGACCTGCCGCCGTATTGACAGGCGGGATAATGCTGGTCGGCACTTCGGAACAGTAGACGCCGTGTCTATAAGCCATATGCTTATACCTCCTTCTTTGCTTTGTTGTATAAGATGTTTAAATACGAACCTTTTTCTTTCGTGGATGCGATGGCCCTGTTCGTATCAGCGATAGGAACAAAGAGCTGTGCGAACCAGGGATGCTCGTCCACGATGAACTGAACGTTCGGCGGGAATCCGCCTAAAATTACAGCGGAAAAAGAGAGCCGGCCCTCCGAAAGGGTCGGCCCGATGTATATCCGCTGCTCAATGCTTTTCGTACTCTTTGTAGTCCGGGTAGACTTGGGTTTCTTGGAAGTCGTCATAATTAAAGCCCTCCTCGTCAGGCTGCCCGATTGTATAGCAAGCCTTCATCGTTCCCTGCCATTGCGGGAATGGCTGGTTCTCGGGAATGTTCATCTCAATAGGTGCTTCCTCAAGGTCCAGCCGGAATTTCATGTTCACGAACCGGAACTTGAGCAGATCCTGCCGGACGTGCTCCATCACATTGAACAAACTGCGCCAGCCGTCGGTATGGTCATCGTCATAAATCGAGAATCCCAATTCGACAGTGGCGTGGCTTTTGGTGTTGCCCGGTTTGTCTTTGGTCTGGATAACCAGCACATAGACGAAGCTGTTCCTCTCCTGCGCAGTGTTCTGCACAGGGAAGTATCCCGGGTAAACCATGATGGGAAGCTTTCCGGAAGGCTGCGTGGCGGAATAATCCGTCAGCAGTTTCTGAAGGCGCTGGGCCAGCGAATCCATAAGGTTAATCGGTGTCATCTCACAACTCCTCTCAACAGCACGTCAACTTCGTGTTCGAGCCGTTCCGCCAGTTTGTTGGATACGTCCTGGCGAATCCTCTGCTCCACGTTCACATTTCCGGCCATCTGCGGCACGGACGGGCCATGCAGCACCTCGATGGGATAACGTGACGCCCCGGTGCGCTGCAATATCGCAGGCCCGCTGCTTACCCTTCGGATAAAGGACCGGGGAATCAGTTTCGTTCCGGTACGCTTCAGCACGGAGACAGCCACGCCTTTCGGTGTGCTCCTCCTGGCAAAGTTCCGCAACTGCTTCGGGCGGCCCTTGAAACTGATGGCGCCCCGGAGCCTGCCAAAGCTGGCCTGCTCCGTGGACGTAGCAGCTCGAACCGCTCCGGCGTTGATGGTGTACTCCTCCCGGATAAGCTTGGAAGCCCTCGTCTTACCGTAGGCCACCGTCCGGTTGATAGCCCGGAACATTGCTTTCGGTGCGCCGCCTTTGATACCGGCCAGCGCAGCCTCCGCATTCGCTATTTGCTGTTCATCGAATTTGACGTGTAAACTAATCATCTGTCATTCGCCACCAATTGAATAGTTAACATTCCCATATCGTTTGCGCTGGACTCTACCATGTAGAGCTTTTTGTCAACATAGAATGTCTGGCCTTCGACCGGAATCTCCGGCAGATCTTCCGTCTTCACGTTCACAAGCACACGGCTGCCATACAGCCCGCCGTATGTCTGCGAGAAGCGGTCTGCGGTCAGCACTTCCTCCACGACAGATTCGTCCTGCAAAATGCAGTTGCATTTCTTGCCGTTCAGGTCGTGCTCCTCCGCAAACTCTTCCATGTTCAGAAAGACACTGTCACGGTCGGCAGCGACCATGTCCTTGAATCCACTCATAAGACCACATCCTCAGCTTCCATGGAGGGCGGGACTTCATCTTCTGCATCTACGAAAACTGTCATTTCCGCCAATGCTTTAACGATGTTCTCCCGGCTCCGAAGTTTACCGACTTGCAAACCGCAATCGGCAGCCAGCTTTTTCAGCTGTTGGAAGGGCATGCTTCTCAGTTCTTCCTCATCCAAGTGCCCGGGTATCAAGTGCCCGGGTATCATTTCGTCCGTAGCCTCGTTCTCTTCCTCGTCCGGGGTGTCGCTCGGGGCAGCCTCCGGAATCGGCTCAGTGGGCAAATCCGCCATCAGAACAGGCTCTTTTTCATAGGCCGCTACGCCCAAACTTACAAGGCGGGCGGCTTCATCTTCGGGAACCTCTACGGTCTGCCCCTTGTCGATAACCTGTAACCGGCCACCGTTCGGGTGCGCTGCGTAGCATCCGTTTACAATTCTGATGAGTGTCATGATGCCCTCCTGTTAATTGATGGCGTTTTCTGCGTAGATGTACGGGCAGTAGTTCTTCGGAGCTGCCAGCGGACGGCAGGCCAGACGCAGTTTGCGGATGTCGTTCGGCTGGTCAACCATGAATTTCGGAATGCGTTTGCCAGCATAGGTAGCGAATTCGGTGGAGCCGAAGTCAATCTGCGTAACAGAGCCGTACATCATGTGGCCACAGCCGGGAGCCGTAACCATAGCGCCCTTGGCCGGGAAGTACGGAGTATCGTTGTTGCTGTCGTCGACGTAGGATTCGGAAACGTCGAACAGGTTCAGACGGAAGCCGCCGAAGTTCATAACGCCCATGAATGCTACGCCGTCGTACTGGGTCAGACGGGGGTCGATCTGCCCGACGATGATGCCGGAGTTCTTGTCCAGCAGGTCACGGACTTTCTGAATGTCCTGAATAGCGTCCGCAGTATCGGAGCCCAGAACAAGGTCAGCTGCCGGCAGGCCACGCTTCGCCAGTTTCTTGCACATGGCTTTTACGTCAGCGAAGAAGTCGCCGTTCTGCTGGTTCCAGCGGTAGCCGGAAGAGATGGTGTAGGTATGGTCGGAACTGTTGTTGTAGAACAATACAACGTTCTGCTCGCCCTGGGTGTTGGCATCGATGTATTCCTGCATGGTGCAGCCGTTGTTCAGCATGGTCTGTACGGCCATCCATTCTTCACGGCGGGCAATACGTTCGTCCATTTCTGCCAGGTCGTCTTTCTGTAACTGAGCGGCACGCTGTGCAGCGTCCATGCCCGGGTACAGGGCTTCGCCGAAGCCACGCTTTTTCAGATCGTCCAGGGACAGGATGCGGGACGGAGCAATGTACGGAGGAACGTACTCGTTCACTTCGTAGCCACGGCGGTCCATCGGAATGTCGCCTACACGGGGGGCAACAAAGGCAGCCATCTTGCGGTCGCCGTTGCGGTATTCGGTCAGCACCTTATCGGATTTGAAGATGTCGGATGCTGCGGTCGGGAAATAACGGTCACGGAAAAAGCCAGCTTTCGGGACAATTTCCTCGGTAACCGCCATCAGCACATAAGTAGAGAAGAAATCAATATTCGCAGGCATTGTGTTTACCTCCTTCTATCAGTTTGCAGCGGACGCTGCTTTGAGAATGATGCCTTTTTTGCGCAGAACGTCAATGTCTGCACTGGAAAGGACGGCACCAGTGCCAAGGGTCAGTTTGTTGGGGTCGAAGCAGCCGCCGATATAAACAGCAGCGGTAGCATCGGCAGTGGTGCCGACCGTGATGTCGTCGCACAGGATGCAGTCCGGTTCGTTAGCTGCCGGATTTTCGTAGCTGATCTTCACGTTCTTGGTGCCAGCTGCCGGAGCCGTGCCGAACGTAACAGCGCCGGTCTGGGCGTTGTAGGTAACAGCAGTTTCGGTAGTGCCGACATAAGCGACAACCTGTACCGGTAACACGTCAGCGGTCAGGGTGAAAGTCTTTTCACTGCCATCGCCGTTGAATTCTTCGGTGATGGTTCCTGCCGGGTTGGTGCCGAAGATAACTAATTTGCCGTCAGCGCCCTTTTCAAACAGAGTGCCACGGACAAAAGAAGCTTCTGCCACACCATGGGCAATTACGCCGCCTGCGACGAGAACTGCCGGTTTGATATCGGTAACCAGGCCGTCATAAGCCATGTCGCCGATTTTTGCATTGAGATTCGCCATGTTATTTTTCCTCCTTTAACAAATCTTTGATGACTGCTCTTGCAGCGGCCATCTTCTCTTCCGGGGTCTTTGCCTCCGGAGCGGGTTCTACTTCCGGTGCCGGAGCCGCCGGAACTGCGGCAGCGCCACTCGCCTGGGCGTCGGCTGCCATGTTGTTCAGGAACTGCTGGCCATTCGCAACAGCCGCCTGGGCTGCACGGTATGCCAATTCCTGGGCGCTGCATGCCTGTTCGCCATACTTGGCCTCACGAACCATGTCGGCGCTGAACAGCCCTGCAACGTCATCAATTGCCTGCAAGCGTTCCCGCTCTGCACGGGCAGCGTCTGCACTGGCTGCGCTCTCGACCTGGGCCACAAGGTCCGGGGATTCGGCACGCAGTTCTTCAATAGTTGTTGCCATTGGTTTTCCTCCTTCGTCAACATTTTGAGTTTCTGTATTTGTATCAACCGGTACGGCTCCGGCTTCTACCGTAGGAATAAAGTCCGGGGCGAACATCCCCGGTGCCAGGTGCATTGTGCGCTGGCCTACATAGATCGTCCGACCGTCAGCTGAGGCGGCCAGCTTTAAGGGTTCCTCTTCCAAAATTTCGTCTGCAAAGCCTTTCTCTTTGGCTTCCTTGCCGGTCATGTAGGTCGTGTCGGCCATCATGTGCAGAATCTGTGTCTTGCCCATACCGGTTTTGCGGACATAGATGGAAGCCTGTGCCTCATCATAGGCATCGCTCGCTTTTGCCATTTCACGCAGTTCGTCTGCATTGTAGCCACCCATTAAGAGGGTCCAGCATTTGTGAATCATGATGAGGCTGGACTCATTTACTTTCACGGTGTCGCAGGCGCACATAATCAATGAACCGCCGGACATTGCTGCGCCGTCCACGACACAGGTCAGCTTCACTCCTTTGCCCGCCAGCTCACGTAACCTGTTATGAATCATAATTGCTACGCCGGCATCTCCGCCTTCGGAGTTCATCCGAATCGTAATGTCGTCGCAGTTCTCAACCTGTTTTAGATCTTCAAGGAACTCGTCCCCGATAATGAAATTGCCCTTTATAGGCTCGCCAGTCCACCAATCAGTGGGCTGCTGTTCCACGATTCTTCCATACATCGTGATTTCTGCCCGTCTCCCGTCAACCGTAGACATCGTGTAAAACGGCCGGGTGATGTTAAGCATCGGCATTGTCATTCCCTCCTTGTGTTCCAACTGCCGCCGGGATAATGCCGGCAGCCTTCAGCAGTTCGTTCTCATGTTCCAGCTGGGTGATGTTCTCGTTCCAGTCTCCGCCGCCCAGCTCCCGGGTAACCTGTTCGTGCGTCTTCAGGCCGTGGCTGATCTGCAACAGCGCCGCATCGACTTCCTTCCTCGGGTCAATCTGCCCTTGTACCGGGCCTATCCACCGGGAACCGCACCAGGCCTCCCGGATAAGCGGGTCATCAAAGAAGCCGGGAGCCTGAATCCTGCCCCTTGCTATCGCTTCGGACAGCCAGATTTCATAGATGGGCTGGCAGAAGTCCGTCACGAACCAGCTGCGCCGCATCTTGAAAACTTCCCAGGCTTCCAGCAGAGCAGCACGGCTGGCAGAGTACGAAGCGTTGAACTCTTTCATCAGCACTTCATACGGAATATCCAGCGCAGCGCCCATCTGCATACACATGGCTTTCATAAAGACATCGAAGCCGGCCGTCGGAATGTTCGGCTGGCCAAACTTAACAGCCTCCCCGACTTTCAGCACATTCACCGTGCCGGGTCCCATCTCGTACTCGTTACCGCTGGCCGACATGTTCGTTTCCGGATCTTCCCCGGGAACAGCGCCGACGTCACCGGGCCCGACTTCGTTCATGGGAATCAGGTTCGGGTTGACTTCCGTTTCTATCCATGCGGAGAAGAAACTCTGAATCAGTGCCGCCATCAGCTCCGATTCCGTATAGCGCCGGGTCTGCAACATCGGCTCGATGACTTTGGCCAGGTACGGAACGCCCCGGTATTGGTCAGGCCGCTCGGCATCCATCACATGCAGGATGTTCGGAAGGCCTGTCTCCTTGCCGTAGGCTTCTACCCGGGTCCATTCGACAGTCTTGTCCAGGAACTCGAAGGGATAGGAATTGCAGATGTAGTACGCAACTACCCTGCCGTTCTCGTCTACCTCTACGCCGTCGTGGATAAGGTTGCCGTTCTCCGCCTTGCCCTCCGTTGCGCCTACCATGTAACCGGTAGAACGTGCAAACATCGGGGTGCTTACCCGGTCAGCTTCAATAAGGTGGATGCGCAGGGAGTACGGGTTCAGCTTTGTCGGCTCATACCGTTTAATAAGGGGGAAGGTATCGCCACTCAGTAACCAACTAACAAGGGCCAGCTGCTGTAATTCGGCAAAGCTGGAAAGCCCCAGCGCATCGCAGTTTTGTTTTTTCCCTGCCCAGAGGTTCCATTCGGCCTCCGTCTTTTTCTGCCAGGCTTTGGCCGTGTCCGGGGAGATACCCAGGACATCGGTGTTGACGGTGGACTTTAATGTCAGCCCCACGCCTATGACTTTCGTCCGGTTCGTGTTGATGGCAGCCGTCGCAATCGGGGCGGCCATGTACAACATCCTGGCACGCTGCCGGAGTGTCATGTTGTTCCAGTTGATGTCCATCGCAGGGGAGCCGGAGTTCGCCCGGAATCCCCGCAGCGCACGCTTCTGCAAACTTGCGCCCGCTTCGCTGTAACCGGAGGCCCTCGGCGTGCCCCATCCTTTTTTTATTGTTTTCATGTCTTCGCCTCCAATAAAAAGGGCGGCAGCGGTGAAAAGAGCAAAGACCGCCGTCGCCAATGGTAAGCTCCTGAAAGAGCGTATACCCGTTACCAGTCCCGGGGAAGAATCCCGAAGGCCTTCCTCGACCGCCCGCCTGCCAGCTGGGCTTCCAAGTCGTCAACTTCCGCTTCCATCGTCCGGATTTCCTCCATCAGATCTGCAATGTCGAACCGTGTCAGCTCCCGGTTGTGGATGCGGTAAGATTTCACGCCGCCTTTGACCAGCGCCGTGTAGGCAGCCCGTAATTCGTCCAGCGTTTCCTGCCGGAAGGCCAGCCTCTTCTGAATCTCGGTTTTCGTCGCCATGTCACCACTCCTCGTAATATTGTTTTATCGTCCGGCTCTGCCGTTTCGGTTTCTGTTCCTTCGGCGCTGCCGGCTTCGGTTTCGCTCCCGGTTCTTCCGGCACCTTCACGCCCCTGGCTTCCTTTATCCTGCGGTCCAGGGCGTCAAGGTTCGGCGCCATGGCCCGGAAGGCTGCCAGCGCATAGTTCCGACAGTCCAAAACCTCGTTGCGTTCGTGCCCGGGAATCTTCACCCATATCCACGGGTGCTTCCGCTCCGGCTCGTACACAAGATGCTCCGACAACAGCCCTTTGAAATAGCCGAAGCCGTATTCGTCACGCTTCGGGAAATGACAGTATTTGCTCCCCGGTGTCTGTACCTTCAAGCTGTCCATGATGAGCTGCTTGCCGGCATCGACTCCGATTTCGTATTCCCAGCACGTCCCTCGCAGTTGTCCGTTGATGGTAATCTGCCGTTTCTTCGGCGGGGATGTGAACGGAATGTCCGGACCGCCCCGGCCTTTAATCGGGAAATATCTTTTGTCGATTCTCCTCCGGCACTCTTCCCGGACGTTCTGTGTGTAGTGGCCGCCGGAGTCTACAAACTTTATCGACACCCGAAGGCCCAGCCCGTCCTTGAAAAAGAACGTTTTCCCCAGGCGCTCGTCCAGTTCACGCCACAGGGCGGGAGAATCAGGCCGTCCCATGAGGACGCCTTTGTCTATGCCCCATGTCTCCCCGAAATGTCCGTGCCCGACTACCTCGTACTCGAGCCGGTCGTCCTGTGTGTCGACGCCGGCCGTGAGGACGAGCACACCGTCCGGCAGATCTGCCTCGTATTCTTCCCGGCGGTTCATCAGTTCGTCCTCGTCCTGGACGTCGCCCCGGTCTTCCCACAGCTCCCCGAAGGCCGTGTTGTACACGACCTGCAGCTTCCGTGTGTCGCCGATGGCCTGCAAGTATTCCAGGATTATGGATTCCCACGATGCCCACGCCGATACAAAGGCATTAAGCCAAAAAGAGCGGACACCGTTGGCAATGGCGCCAGGGTTCTCCGCTTCCCATCTCGCCGGCTGCCGTTTCATCTCCGTTTCCGAAAAGGTGAAACCACAATCCGGGCAAATATAAAAGACCTTCGTTACATTGAAGGTCTTTATGTTGTTAACGACATTCGTATCGTATTCATAGCGAATGTCACGAAATTGGATTTCATGGAACTCCCCGCAGTTCGGACACCGGCTCTTCCAGCGTTCCATCGTCCCGGTGGCGTAGGCAGCTTCGATGGCGCTCTTGCCTTTGATGGTCGGAGTCGAAACCTCTACCGCTTTCGCATTGTAGAATGTTTTCTGTCTGGCCATGGCAAGCTGCCAGGGGTCGCCCTCGTTCCCGGCTGACAATGCCCAGCGGTCCCGTTCGTCACCCATGACGTACCGTATCGGCTTGGAGGCCAGCGAGTGTGCCTCGGTCGAACCGCACATCGTAAGGATGCCGCCCGGATAAGTCTTTTGCAGAATCGTGTTCCCGGTTTCCCGGCTCTTCGGCGCTACGACCTTTTCCGCAAGGCTCGGGGAATCCCTTATCATCGGAGCTATCCTCAACTTGGAAAACTCCTTGGCGTCGATAGTCGTCGGATGGACGAACAATATCGAACCCGGGTCCTCGTCGATGATGTACCCGATGATGTTGTTTATCATCTCGCTTTTCCCGACCTGCGAGGCGGCGACCATAACCAGCCGGCGCAGCTTCGGGTCGGTGAATGCGTCCATTATTTCCCGGAGGTACGGAGTCCGGGAAGTTCTCCAGGGGCCCGGCTCGGCGCTGGCCTCTGTGGACAGGCGGCGTTTTTGTTCTGCCCACTCGGAGACGGTCAGATCGTCAAGCGGCTTGAGGTACTTTTTCTGCAACCTCTCAAATAAAACGCAGGAGCGTTCGTATTCCTGCTCCCGTTTTATTTTCTTCAGAGGCTGGTCATTCATCGTCGGCAACTTTCGGTTCCCATTTCCGCCGCTCCCGAACAAGTTCAGCGTACTTCTTCCGGTCGTACTTGTGAGCCGACAGTTCCTTCAGAATCAGCTGGACTTCTTTCCTGATGACATCCGCACATTCCGGCGGGCTGGACACGGCAGCAACCTCGACAGCCAGCCTTCCCGGCAGTGCGTTCAGATAACTCCGCAACGTGCTCAACAGTTCCCCGGTCAGACTTTCTATATCCTCTGCCCGGTGGATCTTCCCCTGCATCTCGTTCAGTTCGATGGCGGCCATCTCCGCCTTCGTCTTCCGGAGCTGTGCATCAGAAACGTTCTTTATCTTCTCCAGCTTCTTTTCTTCGTCCGACATCTCCTTTTTCGGCTTCGCCTGCTGCACAAGGTAGTCAATATAAGCCGAAACTGTCTCCCGGACATTAAAAAAGCCGGATTCGCCCCGCATGATTATCCTGTCTTCCTGCAATTGCCGGATTCTCCTTTGAGTTATCCCCAAAATACAGGATAAACTTGCGGCATTTACTTCTGATTCTGCGACAATTTTTACCATTTCACTCATGCTCTTTTGCTCCTTTCCCGGGGGAACCGGAAATGTGTATAAAAAATCTTTTACTAACTACACGAAATTCGGGGTTCGCGAGCATCCGCAAGCGTGGGGATACTTTTCCCAGAACCTACTTGTCGGTCGAAAAAATTTTGGGCGACCGGGCAAGGTATCTGCCACGCCCGCTCTTGACCGCTGTCGCTGTTATTACGGGGTAGACAGGAGAACGCCCGCAAACAATACTGACCTCGCTCTGTGGGGCTGTCAGATATGTTTACGGGCATATTCAATATCGTAGGTTTAAATGTAGGACAATATCTCTGCCTTGCTGTAGGTTTCTCCCTTGGCCATCATGGCAATGAACTCGTCTTTGCTGAAATCAGAAAGACGGAAGACTTCTTCCGGTCTCATCCCCAGCTGCCGACATATCTCTTTTGTGCTCTTACCGTCGGATAACAGCTTCTTGACAATAGCCTTCATAGGTTCTAACAGGTGTGTGCCTCGGGCCCGGTTGTGCGTTATGGTGCCGTACATGTCCTCGGCTTCGTCGCTGTGTGCTACGATAACCACGGGGACTTTGTTGCCCAGCAGGGTTTTGAGAGGCTCACGTCCTGCCACCGTCCAGCGATGGAATCCGTCTATGATGGTGTAATCGGGACGGACCACGATAGGCAGCGTCCATCCGTTGGTCTGTATAGATTGGACGAGCAGCTGCAGGTTCTCCTCGCTTACACGATTGGGATTGTAGTTATTCGCAGTTAGCCTATCTCGGTCTACCCATTGCAGCGAGGAAAGGGGTGCGAACAAATCCTGTTTCATTTCTTTTCACCCCCTTGCACACGGAATTTCTTTGCGTACTCGGCATAGGCTCCGTAGATGTCCTGGAAGATCGCCCTGAGGGAACGCATCTTCGGGTCGCCCGCAATAAGTGCGTCGTGCATCTTCCGGTAATCCCTCGGCCTTGCCATACCGTCCGTCTTCACATAGAGGCGTTTGTACTGCGCCGCCACTCTCCGGGTGGTAGGGTTGGTGAAAAGTTTGTCAAAGTTCTCGAACAGCATCAGCCGGGTCATTTCTTTGTAGTCTTTCTTCTCGCCGGCTTCGTTCTTTCTCCGTGTCCTGCTGTTCCGTTTGTACCATTCCGTGTCCCAGTAGAGCATGACGAGGTATGCGTTCGGTTCCCGCTTCTCGATTCTGCTCCACAGGTCCGGGTCGGTTTCCGCCACATGCTTCAGTCCCCGGAGGGAATCCGCTGCAAAGAAATTGCTTATCCGGAGGGAGTGGCGGTTCTCCCCGGCCTGGTATATCCAGAGGTAAGCCTCTGGAATATCCAGGTGATGGTCCCGAATGTACAGCCACACGTCTTTGTCACGCCAGTCGTAAATCGGGAAAATGATATTGTTGCCGGTTATGCCTTTCCGGCCCAGATTCAGCTGCGCCATGTACTGTAATCGCTGGACGCTCTCCGCTGCTCGAACACCGGTCAACATAATACCATCCTTGGTTATCCTCGGCAGGAATGTCTGATAGTTCTCCTTGCCGATACCCGTCAGGTACGGGCTCTGCATGATGGCGAAGGGCGGGGGCTTGCGCACCCATACATCCTCTTTTCCCGGTTCCCAGGTTATCCAGCTTTCAGAATTGGTCAGATGGTTGAAACAGGAAACCTGCTTCAGCGGAAGGCAATACCATCTGAATTCCGGGCAGCCGGCCATGAGGAATTTCTTCCTCCATTCCATCATGGCTTCGATACAACAGTCATAAATGGCTTCTTCGTCAATGAATACCAGCGTCAGCTGCTTGGGGTCTATCTCTCCCCTGCGTATCAGCTGGAGTGTCAGATCTGCCAGGCATATCGAGTCCTTGCCGCCGGACAGGCTCATATATACCGGCACACCGTTTGAAAAAACGTTCTTTATCCGCATTGTGGCCGCTTCGACGACCGTCATGCTGGATTGTGTCCGCTTTACAGCCATATCCTGCGGTTGCAATGGGGACACACAACGAAACGGCGGGAAATCCCCTCAGGCGTCGTTTCCTCGTTTTCGGGTGCGGACTGTTGTCCGGGCCCTGGAACGCCAGCAGGGACGATTTCCTCCGCATTGGCGGCGAATTCAGCGTCCTTCTTCTCATAGACTTCTTTCGCTTGCTTAATCTCTTCTTTTTTGTCCTCGTCTATCATTCCATACGAGGACATCATCTCGTCCACGTCCGTCATGTCTGCCGTAAGCGTCCGGAGCAGTTCCTCATCGTAACCGGGGATGTCCAAATCGTCCCCCAGTTCCTTCAGCAGCTGGTCGAAGGCGCTCATGTCGTCCACGCCCAGGTCGAAGATTCTGTTGTCGCTGGCCATCATCTTCTTTTTGTCGATGTCGCTCATGCCCTCTTTTACAAGGCAGTGCGCTTCGGTCCAGCCCAGCTCCGTCATCGCCTGAAAAAGTCCATTGCCAATCCAAATAACATTGTTTTCGTCAATCACTATCAGGCGGGTCTGTCCATTCTTCTGAATGGAACGCTTCAGCTCCTTAATCTGTTTGTCCGGGTGCATGCGCACATTTATCTCCGGGTGCTTCAGATCAGACAGCTTCCGTTTGACGATTTTCAGTTTTTCGTTCATAGCCAGGCCTCCTTATGCTCTTCCCAAAAATCCCAGGTCAAGGCAAACAGGATAGCGCCGACGACGAAATAAATCCGTACGCTGGCCATGAGCGTCCACATCCCCATGACTCCCAACGGAATCAGGATGTGCCATCCGAGAATCAGCCCGGCGTTTATAATCAGCCCCAGCTTTTTCCCGAACGAAATATAAATGCTGTACATGGCACTGGATAACGTGGATGTGCCGATAATCGTAATCAGTATGGCTTTCACAAGGTTCAGCATCGGCGTGAACTGCGCCCATGCCAGCCCGAAGATTATGGCCATGTAGATTCCGAAGAAGATACCGCCCAGGGTAAATGCCTTCTGAACGTCCACTTTTGCCGTCCCGTCCTCGTTTTTCTCGTTGTAGTCGAGAATCCGGAAGAAGTACGGATATGTGAACGGCCCCGGCAGCAACAGAATCGCTTTCCAAATGCCCTCTTTCATCGGCTCGGCCGTCAGCCCCATGGAAATGGTGTTGTAGTGCCCGGCGGAGTGGCAGAGTGCTGCGATTGTCACACCGACTGCCAGCAGGTAGACGATTATCCACCCGAAGCCGTCCGTGAGAACGTTGCGTATCATGCCGAAGCGATAGAGAATGGCGAGGAAGATTACCGCTTCGGCATACGCAATGTACATCCCGGTGTCCGGGCCGAGAATCGTATCCTGGAAGACGGCCTGCATGCCGTTCATACCTAACCACGACTGGAACACACACATGATGCCGCAAATCCACAGCATCACTTTTGAGCGGAAAACTTCCCGGGCCTTCGGAATCCTTAATGCCAGGTAGCCGAACAAGATGCAGGCGACAGTGTTCCCAAATACCCAAATCAGGGAAGGAACGATGCCCAGCTTCTGTGTCATGACCAAGCCGTTCATCAGGGAACCGATACCGGCCCATGTTGCGCAAATTGACAGCGCATAGTACAGCAGGGGATTACTTTTGAATTTCTCTTTTACTGACAACATTCAGTATTGCCTCCTTTTTTTGTGACTGGAACACACACATGATGCCGCCTGGCGTAGCGGAGCATTGTTGTCCCGTCGCTGTGCAAAGGAGAAACACAGCGCAAAAATGCCTCCTTTCCGTAAATAGTAACGGCCTCCCCGGAAGATCCGGAAAGGCCGTCGGGCTATTCGATTAGATTTTTGCATTTTAACCATAGCACACTCATGAGGGGAATTGCAAGTAACATCGGGTAACATTGGGTAACATCAGGTAACAGCGGGTAACATCAGGTAACAATTTCCAAATATCTCCTGCAAACCATCTTCACAGCATCTTCTGTCAAACCCTTCCATTCTGCCGCTACTTCGCCCCAGGAATAGCCGTACAGGAACCGGTAACGGAAGAACATTCTCGTCCGCTCGTCTTCGATTGTGTCCGTCCATTCTTTTATAGGCGCAGCACTTTCGTCGACCTGTTTCTGAAGATAGGCTATCCTTGCCGACATATCGGCCAGCTCCGCAGCCAACATACTGACTTTATCCGTTACGTCGGTACCGTGCGGCATACCCGTCAGCTTCTGTGAGCCCAGGGCCTTCGCCTCCATGGTTCTGTATATTGCTTGTGCCTCTTGCAGCCTCTCCACAAGTGTTAAGTGTTTGTTCAGATATGCTAAATCCAATTTGCCACCTCATAGATAGTTACGCCCGATTAGTTTCATAAAATCCTCATGCGAATGCTCCTTTTCATATTCTTTTTGTGCTTCGGCTTTCAGCCGGTTACTCAGCTCTGCGTTGAAATGGACTCCCTTGTCGCTCATGTTATGGCAAGCATGACAGAGGGGAACCAGGAATCCGTTCTTCGTGGAGATGTCCCGCAAAGGACCTCCGAAGATGTGATGCACACATTGTGCCCTGCCGCCGCAGAGGTAGCAATGGTCATAGTCTTCTGTAAGTACGCTGATTTTGTTCGCCATTCATTTCCATGATTCCTTTCCGTCAAATTTCATCTTCGTTTTTGCCGGCCACGGCTCTGTATGGTCGTTGTCAACCATACCGCCGCACTTTGAGCACTGTTGCAGGCCACGCTTCCGGGCTACGAACCGGAAACACCAGGGGCAGCCGTAATAGATTTTGCCCAGCCCCTTCGTTTCCTGCTTCTCAAGTATGTTTCTTGGTTTTGCCATCTTACCACCACCTATACACAAATATCACGAGTGACCAGAATCCGATTAGCATACCTACGATAAGAAGGACGTCAATGTTCATCTTTCTCACTCTCCTGCTTGTACTTCTCGGCCCTCTTTTCGCTTACCCAGCACCGGCCTTTACAGAACGGACACTCAAAATCAAAGATGATTTTTCCTTTATACCCTTTAACGAAATACCCTATCATTCCCCGGCCATCGCAGTGTGGGCATTTAACCATCTTTCTTGCCATTTTTCTTTGCCTCCTGCCTTTTTAGGAATTCCTTCCATGCTCGCTGCAGGTCTTTTGCGTTCTTTTCTCTGATTTCTTCGGATGTCATCTCTTTTTCCTCCGGTACTCGTGAGACATCATAATGTGATAACTCAGCAGGTTCAGTTCCTGTTCCGCATGGCTACGATCTTCCTCAGGAATGTCTTTTCCTTGTAGAAATTTCCATAACGCAAAGGCCCGCTGGTACATCATGTACCGCTGTAACATTTTTTCTACCTCCCATTCCCAGCCCGTACTTTTAACAGTTTGAAATACCATTCATATTGAGGCGCAGGAAGATTCGGTATTTCTGCCCTTGGCTTTCTGTACCCCGTTTTCTTAACCAAAACGAAGGAAGGACAAGCACTGTAAGTGCTTGGTATCAGCATCCAATACCCGGAATGCCCTGAGAGCCTTAGTTCTATCATTTTCTTCAGTCTCCCTTTCTGTGATTCCATTCCTCGTTCCGTAAATCTATGCGAAAATCTTTATAACATTTATCAATAAAGTCACTCGCTTCGCCTTTTGTAGTTCCGTTAAACTTTACTCCGTAATCATCTTCTAAATCTTTTATCATGTTTAATTGCTTGTATGTAGGCTTGTCATCTCTCCAGCTCATTTATGCATCTCCTTTAATATCCCAGCTTTCGCCCACAGGCGGGACAGAAGTTCAGAGGAACATCTATGCTTTCCTCCGCTTTCAGCTCTCCATCGTCGCTCATGCCCTGCACATAAAATGCCATGAAGCAGTTGTCCGGATAGATTTCCAGCCCTGCCGAAACATTCCTCGCTTCTTCGGCTATTCGGATAATCTGCTCTCCCTGGCACCATTCACACGGGGTTCTTTTTCTGGCCATCGTTTCGCACCGTCCGTTTCCCATTTTCCTATCATAATCGAGTCCCTAATGTCGCCGGAGTTCCAGGCTCCTATTGCCATGCCGAGCAGGACATAGCCGTCAGTGCGCCTGCCACATTCGGGGCAGAGGACCTGATAATAGGCTCGGCCCGAATCGGTTTCATGCGTTCTTACTATCGGAGTGCCTCCACACTCGCATTTTTTAATCGGTTCCATCGTGTTTCTCCTCCAGCAGCTCCGGATTGTCGAAGATTGTTCCGATTACCTTGACCGGGCAGCCGTATTCAAACACGCCGGCAAGTTTGTAGGAAAAGTCGCCTTGGTAAAGTGTCTTGACGTTCTTCCAAATCTCCCAGCAGCCTTCGTCGAATTTCACAACGCCACGGCGCTTCAGCTCATCACAGCCCATGTTTTCATAGACGGTGAAGTCCACAATGTCGCCTTCATAGATGTCGGAGTCGTTGATGTCCTTGTAACCGGTGTACTGTCCGACGGTTTCCGGGTCGATTTCTTTCCTGCGGTATCCGTCTGAAATGCTCGGCTCCCGCCATGTCGTGAACTCTGCCGGGATGTACACGCCATAGCACCATTTTTCAGAAAAGACATCTTTGCCCCGGAATTTAATCTCTCGGTAACTCATTTCAAAGCCTCCTCTTCGCAATGTGAAACAGCAGCCCAATTATGATTCCCAGCAGGACATACAGGTCGGTCGGTAATTTAATCTCCATTTTTCGGTTCCTCCCCTTCCGGATCGTCATACCCTGTAAGGCATCTCGGATTATCCCATTTGATGTAGTACCCGCAGTTCGGGCAGAAATTGTCGCCTACGTCCAAATGGCTCCGGCCACAGTTACTACACACCCAATAGCTGTAAATGGCTCTGCTGGCTTTGTAGTATCTCGGCTTCACGCCTTCCATCTGGCGCCGACTATACTTAAGTAGTCTCACGATTCGCTCCGGCATATCGGCATCTCGCTTTTCGCTGTTCTGCCTCAAAGTGTCTGCCTGGCCTTCGATGTACTGAATCGCTTCGTCAACACTGCACATGCTCATTCCAGTTCCTCCCGCTTTAACCAATCAATAAGATTAAGTTTCCCAGCTAATCCGCACCATTTACACTGACAGGTTTCACAGTTTAGCAACTGTTCTGCACACCTTTCAGCAAACCACTCAGCTTCGCTTATAAACTCTGCTAACGTTTCGGGGGATTCTGTTATGCGTTCAAAATTGGTCCGCACTTTAGCAGTATCCTCAATTATCTTCCTCGCACTTTCTGGCCAATGAGTGTTTTCGTCCCATTCGGTTTCTTCGGCAGGAATCCAGCATTCTATTTCTTCCCGGTCGAATGCGCTTTCTAAAACAATAACCGGGGTGGCCCAGTAAGATTTCAGGTACGGTTTCCACTCGTCAGAAATTTTGCCGTCATTCCAAATGACTGCGCCTGTCCAAAACCAGTCCTCGGAAAGCCCGGCAGCAGCCTTCTCCGGATTCCTCTCTTTGATGATTCGTGCCGCCTTGTCCCAGTCGAACACTTTATAATGCGAGCCGTTTTCCCTGGCTTTTTTCTGCAAGATTTCGTTTCTCGCATATCTTTCGGAAATCTCGTCCATGGTGTTCATCATTCTTCCACCTCAATTCTGTACCTGCGATTCCATTCGCTGATATCCTTATCCCACGGGAATATAAACTTTGTTCGGCAGTTTTTACATTCAAACACCTTTACCGTGCCGAATTCATAATTCCACAGCGTTACTTCTGCCCCGCAGAATGGGCAGGGCAACAGGCCTTTTACGGAATCTCTATCCGGCATTTGAGCCACCTCCTGCCGAACTGCCAGCAGGCCGCCTCGCTTTCCATCCAAATGTCGAGATGGTTATTGTGGCCAGCTCCGAACCTGTCCTTGACGATCAGTTCCGTTCCGTCCGGGAGAACAACCTTTGAGCCGAACGGAACGGTCACACCATTGAGCCGGTCCATTGCGCAGATGCCCTGCCTCACCGGTTCACCGCTGGCGGTTATTCCCCGGTCGCAATAGGCTGAAGCATTGAGGGTAGCCCATATCACAGCCAGCATCACCAGCTTATTCATCATCATCGCCATACTTCAGTTTCCAACCATACTTTTTTGCAACAGTTTTAAAGACTGTATCGCCGTAATACCCATACGGAATATTTACCAGCCCATTTTCCAGCACATCACACCATTTCTGCACTAAGTCTGCCATCAGGCTTGCGGATATCCCACGCTGCTCAACGCACTTCATCCAACCAAACTGAACATCTTCATACAGCTGTTTTAAGATGTTTTCTTCGGTCCATTCTTTCGGTTTGTGGGTCGCTTTATATTCTTCTTTCAGTTCACAGCCGATACGTTTCATCTGTTCCACTGTAAGAAATTCAGCGAACCTTCTTCCGAATCGGTCATCTATCACAACTTCAAAATCTTTGTAATGGTCTAAAATGTAATCAATGCTTTTCATTTGCTCTTTTCCTCCGTTTCTAACAACTCTCTAAAATTTCATGCTCCGAAATTCCACCGCAGTACCAGTTCCCGTCTTTGTCTATCAGCGTGAAGCATTTCCGCCAGCCTTTCCGGATAAGCTCCCTCTCGATGGCGACATATCCGAATTGCCCGCCGTCCACTATCTCGTGTTCGGCAACGGCCTTGTCGAAGTGCTTCAGCAGGATGCTCTGGGCATGGCGGGGAGATTCTGCGTCCAGGAATTTGACTCCCCTTCTTGGGTCTTCCCCATGAAGGTGTACGTAATATTTGTATTTCCCGGTATGGCGAAATCCACTCATTTTTCCTCCGTTAGTTATAAATCTTCCGGAATTGCATCCGACTTTATTTTTGCGGTTCTCTCTTTCAGGTCTTTTACCATCTGCTCCCATTCCTTTTCTTTCTGCTTCTGCTCTTTGAGCTGGGTAGCATACGGCTCGGCCATCTCACCGTCCATCATGGGGACAAACTCGAATCCGTACTCGAAGCCTTTGCCATGGATATCCTTTTTGGTGTTTATGCTTTTATATGCTGGGCATCCGTCCCCGTTCTGCATGTTGAAGTAATGGACCGTCCCTGCTTCATCTACCCACAGGCTGTCATGTACATCATCGCCGACACGATGGATTCTGCCGGAATATTTATCACGGACGTAAATGTCGCAAAAGCTCATTTTCTAAACTCCTCTGCATTCGGGCAGGTAGCAAAGTGGGAAACATAGCCCATGCCGGTCGCTTGCTGCGGGTCGCCCTCCAGCCGGCAGGCTACCACTTCACCGTTCGGCGTTACGACACGGCCTTTGCCTTTGCTGTCCTTCCAGTAAACGACTTCTTCCGGGTCGCATGGCATGCTCTTCCCGGAAGCTGTTTTTATCCAAATGATTTCTTGTCCACATTTTTTGCATCTTCCCATTTAGCTCAACTCCTTAATCAGCCGGTTCAAATACCAGGAAGCCTTCTTCAGATCTTCCAAGCCGTTCTTCAAACGGTAACGCCACATGTACTGTATCGTGCAGCCCTTCAAGAAACCCCGAAACTCCTCTTCCGTCATGCTGGCCTTTATGGCCTCTATGCACTCTATCCCGCCCTGCGTGTAGTGGTAGGGATGGTTCACGCTGTCGTCGTAGGCAATGTTCGTTTCCTCCACGGGCCGGAACTGTTCCAGTGCTTCCTCAACCGCCTTTATGATAGTGCCGGGGTTTTCTTTGGCCACTTTTTCAAGCTCCGGCGTAACTTTTACCTTAACTTTTGTCATCGGCTCTTCCGGTTCGGGAGCCGGGATATCTTTAAACCATTTCATGTCTTCACCTTCCTCCGGCTCCGGCAGATCGTCAAAGGGAAGTTCCTCTTCGGGTTCTTCCTCCGGCTCCTTCTTTTTCCGGTTCTCTTTCATCTTGGCCTTCGCTATGTTGGACACGACAACATCTTTGAGCGGATTCTGTTCCGCAAGGCAGGCCTGAATTTCTCCCTGGCTGCATTTCAACGCCAGGGCCAGCTTCTCCCTTGTCGACTCCCGAATCCCTGCGCCCCGGTTAATGCTGGAAAGTGTCGACCATTCAATGTCGCACTCGTTGACCAGATAGCTTCGGTTCTTCCCCATCTCTTCCAGCCTTTTGTCAATAAACTCTCGCAGGTTCATTTACTCCGCTCCTTTCAGCTGTTTGTTCTTGATAGCTATGTCCACGCCTTCCTGGCGCAGCCCTTCGACAATCTCGTCCACGGTAATCATGTCCTTGGTGTTGATGCTCCCCACGATGTCGTAAACTTTGTCTACCAACGGGGCCAGCCTTTTCGTTCCGAAGTGATGATCGTCATGGAGGGCCAGCATGGTCGCCACGATAGCGTCATACACTCCGTCATAGTAGGATAGGCAGCTATGGCCATACAGCCATTTGTCGAATCCCTCGTGGTTCTTTGTCACTATTTCCTTCCACTTGGGTCGGCTCGTGATGTATTTCGGCGGTTCTTTCTTAGGTCTCATTTTTCAGCGCCTCCTGCCAGCATTCCGGGCATACATATTCCCCGGTACATTTCCCGTCTTCGTTGAACGACGGAAGCCCCCAAACATGAGGGCATTCCGTCTCAACAATCTCTTTAAACCTCGACGGGTCAGTTGTCTGTATCTCCTGCAGCTTCTCCCGAAGGAATCGGTTCGCTATCCGGCACGTCTGAGTCTTTTTCATAGATTTTTGCCTTTCCGTATACCAGACCTTTTTCAGCTTCTGACATCTTGTAACCGACGGAAGTCAGCCATTCATACAGGAACGTAAGTCGTGGGTTCGCTTCGTACTCTGGCCACTCCCTGCGCCATGAGCGGTAAGTTGTCAATTCCTTTTCCCTATCACCGAAGAGTGCGTACACCATCTGTGCAAGGTTTATTTTGTCCTGGTTGTCGTGGTATGTCTTCAGAGCCTTGGCCGTGTACTCGTTGCCGGTAAACTGCTCGGCCTGCATACCCAAAATGGTACTGAGGTCTTTTTGCCCACAATAGCAGTAGCTGTAAGTCTTTAGCATACCCGACAAAATGGCGCCTTTTAAGACTGCTATCTCATTCGCCTTTGTGACAGTCAGCTGGTCGATGAAGGCCTTTCGCATGTTGCAGAAGATGCGGGACTGGGCTTCGATGTATTCCCAGGCTTTTTCCATCCGTTTGGTCTTCTCGATTTCTTCCTGCGTGGGCTTCGGAGCCTTTTCCCTTTTTTCTTTCCGGTAAAGCTCTAATTTCCGGCACGTTCTGTCCAGGTAGTAGTACAGCCTTTCCTTGCCAGGTTTCGGGAGATTCTTTTTCGTTATTTCCCAATCGTCGATGCTAAAATCGTTCCAGCTGCCGATTCTGTCATAGTCGCTGGCTCCATAACGGGCCGAGGAGGAAAGTTCCTTTACCTTGTTGTCTTCGAGCCATTTGTACACGGCCGGCAGCTTCTTCTCCATTTCCTGCGTCGAATATGCCCGGGTGAATTGGTACCGGAACTCGTCAGTTCCTACATAGGCCAAAACCTCATTCCGTGCTTCAACATCTTCAATCTTGGCCAGCTCGTCAAACGCACTCAGGGAAATCTGTCTGCTGTCGACAACCTCTTTCAGTTTCTTCTGGTCTAACTCGTTCAACTTCACCCTGCGGCGGATCGTCGTGGAGGAGAATCCCGATTTCTCCGAAACTTCGTCCACGGTGTCGCCAAAGTCCAGCAACATTTGGAAGCCCTGGGCCTCCTCGTACACCTTCAAGTCTTTCCGCTGCATGTTCTCCAGCAGCATGGTCTGTATCTGTTCCTTTTCGGACATGTTCGCTATGGTGCAGGGAACCTCTGTCAGCCCGGCCAGCTTCGACGCGGCCAGCCTGCGGTGTCCGATGATGACGGTGTAACCGCCCGGAACAAAGTTTTCCTCCGGGAAGGTCGCTTTCGCCATCTCCTTGGAAACGCCTTCTTGCTTGGCGATTTCTACCCATTCGTCCATCGTCATGTAGTGGCCTTTGATGACCGTCAGGTTCTGCAAAACACCGTTGGCCTTTATACTCGCTGCCAGCTCCTCCAAATCGTCCACATTCTTCCGGGGGTTGTCCGGGTGCGGATACAATTCAGATACCGGCAAATAAGTCAGTTCGCTCATATATGCTCCTTTCACCTATGGCTCAGTCTTCTAAATCTTCGACAGCTTCGCCCTCTGCCCGGAGTGCTTCGTCCACATCCGGCATAACCGGCATGAAGTTCTTTTTCAG
>Ga0310690_10002243_pt1 | contig 31984 bp, 32 predicted proteins | sample AusTroGonzalo_MG_2_FD_207661 | JGI IMG/M metagenome (GOLD analysis project Ga0310690, IMG submission 207661) | Bovine rumen microbial communities from tropical cattle in Woodstock, Queensland, Australia - Gonzalo_04 (v2) (version 2) | ecosystem: Host-associated > Mammals > Digestive system >...
CGCCATCCCAAGTCTGGTCGCCATAAGTAAAGACAACATCAATACCGCCGATTGCATCAACAATCTTCGTCACGGCGCCCCAGTTTGCGTGGGCGTAGTAATGCATCTTTACGCCAAGCACCTCTTCGAAGACTGCAGCAAGTTTATGAGCAGCATTTGATTCGGCCTTACGTTTTTCTTCGTCGTTATTCTTTGAGGCGCTGCTATAGGCACAGAAATAAACCTCATTCAATTTGCCGGTCGCAGTACAGGTGCGGACTGCCTTAAGGTCGCGCGGAAGGTTAACCGCCTTAACATCGCCAGTCTCCTGATTAATACTGAGAAGCATCATCGAGTCGGTCAACTGACCGCCATCATAGTTTGGATTATCCATACTGAAGCCCTCAGTGCCGAAGATAAGAATATTCGTACGGCCATTTTCATCCTTCTGGAGCGGGGTGTCTGGATCGGAGGTCAAGAAACCGAGTAGGCTGCCACCATCGGTAACCTTCGCAATAAAGTCATTAAGATAACAGTAAGCAAATACGCCTACGCCGATAATTAATAATACGATTACTAAAATTACGCGGCGCAAAACTTTATGTTTTTTCTTGTGCTTTTTCTTACGTTCTTTCTTAGGAACTTCCACTAAATCTGCTGGATTTTCGTCTTTCACGGTATCAAAAAACTCCTTCACTGCCTGTTCTTGTGGGCTTTTTACTTCTTTCTTAGCGGGCTCAAACTCGTCGCTTACCTTAACGCGTGCTTTTAATTCCTTCTTTTTAGTAGGAATTTCAAGTGATCTGCGTTTCGCCACAGTGCGGACATTCGACGCCTTTACGGTATTGCTTTTACGCTTTAAGCCATCAATTGAAGTGTTGCTCATATCTATATATTTTAACATTTTGAGGCTTGCTTTTAAACACTGCCGCTTTTCCACAATGTGTGAATTTATTATGTAATAGTTTTGCTCTTTGCCAACCGAACATGTTCGGTTTTACAGAGGTAGACTTATGTTCGGGAATCAAAAAAGGCCTCTTTTGAGGCCTATTTTTGTGGAATACTTTTACTCGTCTGCGACGTCTTTGCGGACAATGTGAAGGCGGCGTTCGCGACCTTCGCCGGTACTGAAGGTTTCGATATCCGAGTAGTCACCGGCAAAGCGGTGGACAACGCGGCGGTCAGCAGCATTAAGATCGAGAATCTTTTCTTTGCCAGTACGGCGAACTTCCTGGACCCACTGCTCTGCCTGGCGCTCAATCTTATCTGCACGCTGGCGCTTATAGTCAGCGATATCGATATTAACACGAGTAACCTCTGCATTACGAGCAATGAGCGTCATCATAACGACATGCTGGAGGGCGCGAAGGTTATTAGCATTCTTACCAATCAAGAGCGAGTTCATGCTAGTTGATGGGATTGAAAGCTGAATAACGTCATCTTCAATGGTCGAATATACGGCTACGTTAATACCGAAGAAGGAAAGCAAGTCCTCGAGGTACTTCGTCGCAAAACGAATTGATTCATCTGTATTCATATAGGTTATCTCCTTTTCTTTTTATTAGAAGCAGAGATGCGCGTGATATGAAGTTTTTCCTCTTGTTTATTTTTGCTAGACGCATAATGCGTAGCCTTTTTGTCGGTAGTGTTATCTTCTACAACGACGGCTTCTTGAGCGTCCTTTAGTTCTTTCAAAATCTTTTTGTCCGCAGCGGCCTCCATCTCGGTATAATTGCGGTTCAAAATAATCTTTTGGATTACGACAGTAATGATGTTATTGAGGAGATAATAGAAGACCAAAGCGCCTGGGAGGCTAATCATAATGAGGAGCATCATAAATGGCATCATTAAGGTCATCTGGCCCTGAGCGGCGGCATTAATTTCTTCTTGGCTTGCTTCTTTACCCTTAGCAGCATCTTTCATAAGAGAGCGCATTGACTTCTTACTCTTCTTACGAGTAGGATCCTGCTGGCGCGCCATAATATACTGAGTGGCTGCCGATGCGAGGGCGAAGACTAAGATAATAACCGAGGAAATAGTGCTGAAGCCGGCAGTAGCGGAAAGATCAACGAGACCAAAGAGCTTTGGCTCAAACTCGTATACTGGGACAGTAAGCTCGTCCTTCTTCTCTTCATTATCCTTGTTCTCGGTATAATACTTAACGTCTTCGAGATACTTGGACTGCTTCGTAATTAATTCATCAACATTACGAAGTGGACGAACGAAGGAATAAGCAGAATGCTCGACATTATAGTTGTCGCGTGGGCGAGTAGCAACGTTAATGGCGGTAAATAGGCTAATAAAGAGTGGGAGCTGAATTAAGATAGTGAGCATTGAGCGGAATGGCTTCACATTCTTGCGCTTGTAGAGATCCATCATCTGAAGGGATTCCATCTGGCGGTTACCCTTGCAGCGCTTCTTAATCTCAGCGAGCTCCGGCTGAATCTCTTTCATGATACGGGTCTGATGGAGCTGGCGCTTCATCATTGGCCACATGAGAATCTTAACTAATACAACAAAGATGATAATTGCGATACCGAAGTCGCCGACAAGAGAATAAATCGCAAAAAAGATGTTTACGATCGGGCGCACGATAAGCATATCAATTAAATCAAACATTTTTTACACACTCCCTAATAGGGTTAATTATATAATTTTCGCCTCAATAAGTAAATCATGAATAAGAGACTGGAGCTCTTTGAAGTCTATTGTGGAGATTTCTTTAGTATTAATAATAAAAATGCAGTCCACCGGTTCGGTGATCTTTGGCAGCTCGAGACGAAGCGCCTCATAGACGCGGCGGCGAATACGGTTGCGACCAACGGCAGACTTAAGAATCTTCTTACTTACTACAACAGCATAGCGCTGTTTTTTACGGCCATTAATAGCAAAAACCAGGGAGATTTTAGCTTCCCTGATTGTTTTGCCGTGCTGGTAAGTATGCCTTACCCCACCGCGAGAATGAAATCTAAATTTCTTCGCTAGCATCGCTTAAGCGCTAAGGCGTGCGCGACCCTTAATGCGACGGCGAGCGAGGACCTTGCGGCCACTGACCGTAGCGTTGCGTTTACGAAAACCGTGCTCAACTTTGCGCTGGCGCTTGTGAGGCTGATAAGTACGCTTTGGCATATTTCTTTCCTGACTTTCTAATTATTGTAATATTGAATAGATTATGTCTATTATAGTGATTTTATTCACATTTTTCAAGTATTTTTCCACAAGGCGCTTCCCCGTAAGACTCTGGCCTGTGGAAAATTCTAATCTGTTATTTCATTGCAAGTATTAGAACATATTTCATTTTGCTGGGATTTTTAGAAAAACTGTGGAAAACTTTTGTATAATTGTTTTTAGATAAGGAGGTCAAAAGAGATGCCTAACCAATGGCAAACAGTTTTAGACGAAATTAAAAGCAATGTCTCTGACATGGCCTTCAATACTTATTTTGGCAACGTAAGCTTCTGCTCTGAACCGGGCGATGTAGTAGTTCTTAAGGTGCCAAACGTATTTATTGGCGCGCAGATTGAAAAGAAATATAAACCAAAAATCCTGAAAGCGCTCAGCGCCTCGAATATTGCCTGCAAAGAATTCCGTGTAGTTGAAGACGACGTAAAGAATAAATCCACCGTTCGCCGTGGTGGTGTTGAGATTATCGATAATAAAGAAGAAACTGGCGGACGACCAACCGTTACTATTGATTACCCTACCCAAAAAACACCAAAAGACAGTGTTCTTAGTAATGGCTTAAACCCTAAGTTTAGGCTCAGTAATTATATTATTGGTAGCAACAATGATCTAGCAGTAAGCGCCGCACAACATATTATCGATAATCCAGGCAGTCGCTATAACCCATTCTTCCTTTATGGTGGCTCCGGTTTAGGTAAAACACACTTAATCCAAGCAATTGGCAATGAGTTACTTGAGCGCAACCCTAAAATGAAAATCCGTTACGCGACAATTGAAGAGTTTTACTCCGACTTTGTGAACGCGATGAGAAATAAGATTGATGGTTGGGCAAAAAAGTGGCGCGACGTTGATGTATTAATCATCGATGATTTTCAGTTTATTGAGAAGAAGGATGCTTCACAAAAAGAATTCTTCCACACTTTCAATGAACTCTATCGCCACGATAAACAGGTTATCGTTGCCTCTGATCGTCTACCATCCCAGATTAAAGACGTCGACCCACGTCTTGCGGGTCGTCTCACAATGGGTGTTCCAGTAGATATTCAATTACCAGACTTCGAAACACGCTGCGCTATTCTCTATGCAAAGGCTGAGTTGCTTGACGCTACAATCGATAGCAAGACGGTTGAATATTTAGCTGAAAACATTAAAACTAGCGTGCGCGACCTCGAGGGTGAGTTAAACCGCATATTACTTCTCGCTGAAGTTCGCGGTGTATCAACAAGCGAAATTCTCGGTTCAATTGAGCCAATCCATACACCAACTAGGCCACATATTTCTTCAAAACAGATTATCGAGAAAGTCGCAAAGTATTATGGTTTCCCGGCCAAAGAACTTCTAGGCAAAAAGCGTACAAAAGACATCAAAAATGCCCGTAATACTGCAATCTACCTATTAAGAGATGAGCTCAACCTGAGTACCCCATTAATTGGGAAGGAGTTTAATAAAGATCATTCAACAATTCTCCATAGTCTTGATGTTATTAATGATCGCTTAAAGAAGGATTTTTCATTCCGCGAGCAGATTTCAGAGATTAGGAGTAAACTAAATGCAAACTAGTTGTGTAAAAACTGTTTATAACTCTGTACAAAAGGACGTTAAAAATTTGTATAAAAAAATTGTGGAAAAATATTATTCTGTGAATAAAAATCAGTTTTTAAACATTCCACAAAAGTTTTTAACTAGTTTTTCTCAACTATTTTATACAGGAAAAATCGCAATTCTCAATCTGTTAAATTGGAGTTTTCCACGTTTTACACATAGCTCTATTACTACTACTAAATAAATTAATAATATAGGAAGGACGATATGAAAGTTGAAGTTTTACAAGAAAGACTCGCAAAAGCATTAAATATTGTAAGTCGTGTAGCAGCAAGTACCAAAGCTGGTCTACCAATTCTTAGTAATGTCTTACTTAGAGCAGAAGACAAACAATTAGTGTTAACCGCAACTAACCTTGAACTCGCAACAGTTGAGTATGTAAATGCAAAGGCAAGTAAGAACGGTACTATTACCGTCCCAGCAAAACTTCTTTCTAACTTTGTCTCTAATTTACCAAAGGATACTATTAAGTTGTCTAGCGAGGGTGATAAGTTAACGATTGAAGCAGGAGGCTATAAGTCTATTCTTAATGGTATTGCCGCAGATGACTTCCCTGAACTTCCAAGTATTGATGAAAAATCAGCAGTAACTTTTAAGATTCCAGTAGATATTTTTAAAGAGTCGGTTAATCAAGTAATTATTGCTAGTAGTAATGATATGACTCGCCCTGCTCTTACTGGCGTTTATTTAAATACCTTTGAAGGTGCGCTTTATATCGCAGCAACCGATGGTTATCGTTTGGCGGATAAGAAACTTGTTGAAAAAGTTAAAAGCGAAATTAAAGCGATTGTGCCTACCGCAGCCTTCCGCGAGGTGTTAAGTTCTCTTTCAGATGATATGGAAGATATTGAAATTTCGATCGTTGATACTTTGATTCGCTTCAGGATGGGTGAAGTTGAGATTATCTCGAAGTTAATTGATGCAAGTTTCCCAGATTATCGTCAATTAATTCCGAAGAAGAATAATTTAAGCGTCGAACTCGATAAAGCGGAACTACTTCGTATGACGAAAGTTGCTGCGCTTTTTGCACAGGAGTCGAATGGATCGATTGTCTGTGAAGCAAAGAAAGATGACGGTAGTTTTAGTGTGTCTGCGGTTGCAAGCGAAGTAGGTGAAAACTCTTCTGCGATGAAAGCGGATATCAAGGACGATGCGAAGGTGACTTTGAATTCTCGCTATCTTCTTGATGCCCTAAACGCGACGACGGAAGATAAGGTTATTCTCGAGATTTCCGGAAAGTTATCCCCAATTGTTGTGAAAAACGTTAAAACTGATGATTATACGCATATTATTATGCCCCTCAAAAGCTAATGAATATTATTAAACGAGTTCGTCTGAAAAATTTTCGTTGTCACGACGAGTTTGATTTGGATTGCGATCGACCGATTACTTTGATAATTGGGGAAAACGGCAGTGGAAAAACTTCAGTGCTTGAAGCGGTTTATATGGCTTTGCGTGGAAAAAGTTTTAAGGCGGTTGATCGGGATATAATGCGCCGTGAAGCGGAATTTTTTCGTGCCGAAATCGATTTATATGATGCACGTAAGGTAATAATTCGTTATAGTGAGCAGCCGCTTAAAAAAGAGTTTGAGATTGATGATAAAAAGACGGTGCGTTTGCCAAAAAAGAATCGTTATCCGGTAGTTCTTTTTGAGCCAAATAATATTTATTTAATTGAGTCTTCCCCGTCGCGTCGTCGTGATTACTTTGATGAATTATATAAGCAAATTAATGACGGCTACACAGTTATCTTAGGTAAATACAACAAGGCTTTAAAGCAGCGCAATGATTTATTGAAGAAAGAAGTTATTACGCGTGATGATTTGTTTTCGTGGAATATTTTATGTGCACAATATGGTGTAAAACTACGTGAATTTAGAAACGAGACAATTAAAAAGATTAATAAATATATTACCGAAAACTACCAAAGTATCGCAAAAAACGATGATCGTTGCTCGATTAAATATACTGGTAAAAATATTACCGAAAGCGAGTATTTAAAGGCGCTTGAGGAAAGTTTCAATAAAGATCGCGCACTCGGTTATACGACTTTCGGCGTGCACCGCGATGACTATGAGTTTATGTTTAATGGTAAAAATGCGGACGGTTCGGCGTCGCGTGGTGAAATGCGTAGCATTATTCTTGCGCTAAAGTTTATTGAGGCAAAAATTCTCGAACAAGAAACTGGCTTGAAGCCAGTGGTGTTGCTTGATGATATTTTCTCTGAATTAGACGAAGCGCGTCAAAAACATTTGGTGTTTAATTTTAAAGACTACCAAATGATTATTACGAGTACAAATGTGCCGGCGGATATGCAGGTTAATAAGAATTTATAGTATCGAGTTGTTCGACGGAAATATCTTTCGTGTTGTAGGTTGTAAATAGCGGCTGAGGAGCATATAAAACTTCCCAGTTATTATTCTCCGTATTCTTTTTAAGAATAACGCGGTAGTGTGCGTAGTCGAAATCTTCCTTATAGTCGGATTTGTAGATAACGGCATAATAGTAGTCATCGTTTTTGCTGCCCTCGTAAATTTTATATTTATCTGAGAGACTATAGGCTGCCTTAATAAATTCAATTGGGTCCTTAATTGGATTAGAAACAGCCTTCTTAAATGGCGATTTTGTATCAAATACTAAGTCCTGTGATGAAAGTGCAACATTAAAAGATTTAAGTTTTGCGACTGCGACATCAAGATTTTCGAGGTCAGCTTTAATGTGGACGATTGGGTGGCCATCTTCCGCTTCTTGATAACTAATCGAGTAGAGCGAGGTGTTAATCGGGATATATTTAAGGATTGGGTATTTTTCGCGGAGTTTATTACCCTCTTGGTTAAGAACTCTACTAATATAGCCTTCTGCATCGGTATAGTCAGTAGTGTGAGCGCTAATATATTTTTCTCCCTCTTCGTCTAGCGCTGCGAGTGTGCCAATTATGGAATTATATTCTTCACTAATGACGATATCTTCTTGATAACTTTCGAGATGTTCATTTAGATCGACAGTTAAATGGTATTCGCCCGGTTCAAGCCAAACAGTTGCATTATTAGCGACGCGGGTATCATTTAATTTAATAGTTGCCGTATAGGGAGCATACTTGATAGTAGTTTTAATTTTGCCGGCACGCTGAATTGAAGCTGTAATTGCGTAGACGATAATTAAAACAAATACGGCGACGACGACTCCGGCAATGATTTTTTGGCGTTCAGATAAATTGCGACGAATAGACATAATTAGTTCCCTTTCATAGTTGAGTATTTAAGGGTAGTATTTGGGGAATATTGTGGGTTGCGATACCAGCGAACGTAAACGCCATGGCCCTTAATAAGATTTTCACTACCAGCCATTGGTGCGCGGGCTGTGCTTTCGCCGTAAGAAGCGGAAGCAATTACGGAATCAAAACCATTAATTTCGCCAACATAAATAAAGGTGTGGCCTTTAGAGAAAGCGACGTCGCCAGGCTGCAAAATACTAGTGTCAATTGCGGTATTTGCGTTGGCGTTTAAGAGAGTCCAGTTGTGGGCTTTTACCCAGGCTTCCTGAGCAATCGTACCGCCTTTTTGATCGTTATAATCTTTTGCGATACCGGAATTTTGGACGAGAATCGTAACGAAGCCACCACAGTCGATGCCCGGGACGCCGTTTACGGAACCACCAACATAGCGGCCTTCGCTTTGAGATGTAGTTACGGCTTGGGCGTAAGCCGGCATACGGTTCGTGAATGGCGCGCTATGATGTTCTGGCCAAGCGTACTCTTTAACTAATCTCGTAAATTCGCCACTAATACTACAGCCGACATTATTGTTATTAAGGGCTTCATATAGGGTTTTAGCGAATAGTTTTCGTCCGGCCTCGTTTGGGTGGAGGTGATCCTGCATGTATTTATCAGCATCTTCACTTACGATTTTGTTCCAGTCGGCGAGCATGATGTTTGAGTAGGTTTTTGATACGTTTGCGAGCAAAGCGTTATTGCTGTCGTAGCGGTGGGCGCGGTTTTTATCGAAGTTAGTTACGAAAACAATAGTGCGATCGGCGCCGATAGTGTTGATTGCTTTTTCGATGTCTTTTTCGGTAAGATGATCGCTATTTGTGCCGAGCGCGAAAATGACATTTTTCTTCAACTTCATCTTCTCGGCAATCTTGATACCCTCGCTCCACTGGCGGCCATTAAAGGCATCAATGTCTGAGCGTTTTAAATCTGGGAATTGATCGAGAATAGCATTTGTAGAACCGACGGTGATTGAGTCGCCGATGACGCTTAAATCTTGGCCATTTTCAAGTCCGGCACCACTTTTGCTCGAGACGCCATGGCCGGAATATTTATCATAAAATTCTTTAGCATAACTACGGCGTTTGCTTGCGCCCTGATATTTCAAACCAATAAATGGTTGGTAATATTTGATTTCGGATTCGCCATTAACTGCGCGTTCGAATAAAGTTAAGAATACTTCAGCAGCGGCTTCAGCGGTAGTTTGTTTTTTGATTTCACCCTTCCAGTCGCGTGACTCTTCGGAGTAAGCGAATTCGAGTTCAATTTCGAGAATACGATCATAGTCGGCTTGTGGAATATTTTTGTCGGCACCGGAAGCCCAGTAGGCTTCGTCGGTATACTTAGAAAGACCAGCATCGCTTAACTTTTTGAAAAGTGAGGCTTTGCGGCCACCGCCCCACTGGAAAAGACCCCAATAGTTTGAGTTGCTGGCGCGAGTAGGACCAAGATTTGTTTCGGCCTTGGCGTTGCCGAGAATGCCGGCGATTTGAGCGTCAGTGAAACCCTTGTCGTAGAAGAAATTCCAGATTTTTTCAGCAGTATCTTTACCCTGCAATTTTGTAGCCGTAGAGGCACAGTCGCCCAAGTTGCCATCGGGGTTGTAATAATAGATTCCATTTTGGCCGTAAAAATCGATAATATCGTCAGATGGAAGAATTGCAAAAGCTGGCTGCGATACTAAGACGGCACAGGCGACAATCGCAATGATGGCGCGGATGGTTTTCATACTGTGTAACTCCTTTTATCGGTGAAGAATTCTGGTAGGCGGATGGAAACGATATTCTCTGGAGTTTTAATACTTTCCGAGAAGTCGTAACGAGTGAAGCGTTGCTCTACACCAAAGGCGTAGCGTTCTTCTGGTTTGTAGTTAGCGACTTCGTTGGAGTAGCGAGCGAACTCGAGTAAGAAGGAAATGTCGTTCTTAGTGTATCCGGAAAGACGAGCGAGGGTTCCTTCAAATGATTCGTCGACAGGATGTTTTTCGGCGTAGGCTTTTTGATAGGCGGTGACCGGGTTGGCGTCTTCCTCTTCGGTCATGCTGCTGGTAATGCGCATGTCTTCAACGAAGCGCTGGTAGTAGCGAATTTCATTATCCCAGCGCGGGTTGCTGCTACCCATCTGGCAATACTCGCCGGTTGCCCATGGGCGGTTGGCAGTGTCTTCAGCGGCATTAACGATATCCATAACATCTTCGACGATGTAGATATTATCGACGACGGTGCCGAAGGAGGTTTGTAAAGCGTTGGCGATATTTGCGTCAAATACGCCCCATGGCGATTCGCGCTCTACGCATGCAGTAATAAACTTTGCTAGTTCGGAACCTTCGATAATGCTGCCATCGGCGTTGAGGTTTGGATTAATGACTGAGACATAGGTTGGGTCGTCTGGCGAGAGGTCGATGGTCGAGTAGTCCATGCCAACGATATTAGTACCATACATATCACAGACAGTATCGCCCATTTGCGAACAGTCTTGGTAGTTCGAAGTATAGGACAACTCTTCGTCGTAGGCGCTAGCGGATGGGTTAAAGACATTAAGGGCGTTTGAGAAGGTCCCCATAATGCTCGAGATGTGGCCCATTACGGTGTTTTGGTTGGCGACGTAGGAGAATTTAGAAAGGAGCGAACCGAGGAAAGTGTTCTGGCTGGAGATATCAAATGGGCTGCGGCCGCGGCGATCGAGTTCGGCTTCTTGTGCAAGCGCAAGAGCGGTTTGGCGGTTTTGCGTCTTAATATAGTCGGCGCTAGCTGGCATATAAGCGCTGGCTTGGGTGGCAAGTTTGAAATTAGATTGGGCAGCACCAAGTGAGAATAGTTCGCCGGCTGGAACGCCAGTGTATTGCTCGAAAATATTTCCCGCAAAAATCTTTGCGACATATGGAATAACGGCGCTGACGATGGCACTAATTGCGCCGGTGATCGCGACGTTTTTAACAGTATTTACGATGACGCGGACGGCAAAGTTGGCGAGTGTACCGCCTGGGATTGCGTTTGACGCGAGCGAGATAATTGCATTTGCACCCATAACGCCATCGCAGACAATATTTGTAGCGCCAGTGGAAAGTGCGATGGTCTGTGCGGCTTTAGTAATAGTGTCGACAGAGTATGGCGCGAGATCGTCTTGGTTTGGTCGAGTATTGCCGAGAACTAGTTTTGGACCAGAAGCCTGAAGCGGCGAACCGGTGACGGTCTTTTTTGTAACTGTTCCATCAGGATTGACGACGTCAACTTCGCTAGTAGTTTCGGTAGTGAGGAAGTTTAGGACTGGATTAATTGCCGAGGCGTCGCCTTCGCCAGCCATCATTTTGCTGACTGGTTCCATGAGACTAAGGAAGTAGGAAATCGATTGGAACATTTGGTAGGCAGAAACAGTGACGGCGGCCATATTGCCGATTCTTAGCACTGCGCAAGCGACTGCCCCGCCCTGTGAGACTTTACCGGCAATGTCGTTGACCATGACGCGCGCTTTAGCTTCTGGAGTGTCGCCAGAAATATCTGTGTTGCGCATGCGCTCGCCGTCTTCTTCAAAATATTCCTCACCGTCTTCGTTTTCTCGACGGCTAATAGAGTTGAGGTTGGCGTCGGAGCCGGTCATGCGATCGGAAACGGTTTTGCGGAAGTTAGTGTTGTCGGTTTCGGCATCGCCGGTAGATTTGTAACGGTCGAAGATATCGCGCGTGATGCCCTTTCTTTCGTAGTAGAGATCAGCTGATTCGTCAAAGAAGCCAGCAATGCGACCACGCTTTGCTTTGTAATATGCTTCTTGGAAACCGATGTCGCTTGCAAATTTGGATTGGAAAGAAGCGGCGTCAATGATCTCGTTATTGTATTTGAGGACAGTTTTTGAGGTTGAAAGACCGCTGCTTGCGACAAAGTTGCCATCAGCGTCGATTCGGCCGACTTCAATGCCGTTTTTCTTGAGGCGACTCTTCATGTAAGGCGAAAAAGTCGTATATTTGTATTTTGCATTAAAACCAATTTTTAATTGGTCGCCACCGTCGAGAAGATATTTAAATAGGCGAGTGTTGCGACTATTGTAGGAAGTAAATTGAACGTCGGTTGCTTCGGTGAAGAGACTGGAAATGTGTGGGCCAAGCGCGGATTGCGAAGCAAAAAAGAGGAAGCCGCCACTGGCGAGCAGGCTAGTGATAAGGGTGACTGGTGCCCAACGGCGGAGGCGACTACGCCCTTTAAATTGAACTGCGTTATTGTTGCGGGAACGGTAGCGTCCCGGAACGTCGTGGTGACCAGTTACGTTGTTGCTGAAAGTGCTGCGCTGGGAACGTTCGCTAGAGCGAAGATCGGTAACGACGGCACCGCTGTCGCGACGGGTATAAGATTTATGCGAGGCAGTTTTTTCGGCATCAGAAAGGCCTTTGCGCGCCAAGTATTCATACATGCCCATATCGTCATATGGATGCTTGAATTCGCCGCTGGATTTTTGACCTTTTGATTTTGCGACCATATCAGTTAAATTATATAATTTTTAACCTGAAAAGTCGAGGAAGGAAAACCTATTTTTTCGCGTTTGGATTAGTGGTAATGAGGGACTCTTCGGTCTCGGACGCAACGATTTGAATATGGACGTGGTTTTGGCCAGCAAAGAAGAGACCTTGACCGACTGGGAAACTCGAAAGACGCTTGCGTTCCTCTTCCGTGAGTTTGAAAACTTCAGACAAAACGTCGATGGCGGAAGCGGACTGTTTGAGGAGGAGCTGCATGGATGAGTTTGCGACAATGGCGCGACCCATCTTAGTGCTCATGAAGTCCTCGACGTCCTGCGTAATAGTGGTTAGACCGAGATAGTACTTACGAGCACGCTTAGCGAGACTAAAGAGGAAGTTTGCGGAATCTTCGTACTGCATGAGCTGCCAGGCCTCATCAACGATAAGCATACGCTTGCGTTGGTTGGCGCGGGTAATGTTCCAGATGTGGTTCAAAACAATGTACATTGCGACTGGGCGAAGTTCGTCTTCGAGGTCGCGAATATTAAAGACGACCATGTCGTTATTAATATCGATATTCGATTGCTGCGAGAAGATGCCGGCGAAAGTGCCGCTCGTATATTTGCGGAGACGCTGAGCGAGGCTTGGGCCGCTGCCACCCATATGGAGCAAAGTATCGTAAAGGTTGATGATGGTTGGTGGCGTAGAAGTATGCGTGAGTGGGTCGCTTGTAATACCGGCACGCGCGTAAGTATCGATGAGTGCCTGGTCGAGATCGCTATCCTCGTTTGGCGTGAGGCCACCACCGAGCATAATGCGAAGAAGACCGTGCAAAGTAATGAGGTTGGCGCGGAGTGCATCGTTGGCATCTTCTGAATCGACAACCTTTGGCAAGTCGAATGGGTTAATACGAACGTCAGAGTTAAGACTGAGGCGAATATAGGAACCACCGACGGCGTCGCAAAGTTTCTGATACTCGTTTTCTGGGTCGATAATAAGAATTTCGGTACCCATCATCATAGAGCGAAGAGCCTCGAGCTTAACGGCGAAGGACTTACCAGAACCAGACTTAGCGAAGACGACCATGTTGGCGTTTTCAAGCGAGTAGCGGTCGAAAATGACGAGACCGTTGTTGTGCATATTGACGCCATAAAGGATGCCTTTTTCCTGCGTAAGGTCGGCAGAAGTGAATGGGAAGCTGGTGGAAATTGCGCCGGTGTTCATGTTGCGGCGAATCTGAAGTTGGTCAGTGCACTGTGGCATGGTACTATTCATACCCTGCTCTTGCTGTGAGCTAGCAACTTTCGTGTAAACCAATTGCTGACCGAAAATGTTTTCAATCTTGCGCTGAACGAACTGAAGCTCATCGAGCGAGTCGGCATAAAGTGTAATGTAGAGACCATAGCGAAAGAAACGTTCGGAACCGACCTGAAGTTGGTCGCGGAGTTCTTCGGCATCGGAAATAGCGGCCTCGAGTTGTGGATCGCGAACCTTGCCGTGCTCGCTATTAATATTCATGGACGCTTCGAGCTGGGTAACCTTTTTAGTAAGGTTTTTCATGACAGTCGTAGTATCGACTGGGTAAATGTACATCGAAAGGTCGAGAACCTCGTCCATATTAATAATGGAACTGAGCCAGCCAGTATAGAGCGAGCGTGGGTAGCCATAGACGTAGAGCGTGCGACCATATTTAGTACCAAGGCGGAAATGGTCGGATTTGAACTCAAGGCTAGATGGCGAAATGAGATCGCGAAGCGTAGTAATACCAGCCTCGAACGCGCGCTGGATTTCGAGATCTTCTTGGAGCTGTGCTTGTGCCGCGATGTCGGCGGCGCTGAGTTGTTTTTGCTTCTTTGCCATATTAGTTCTCCTTCTCCTCTTCTCCTGGTTCACCCTTTCTTACGTAGAGGTGGGCTAACTTGTTGAAGTCGCCAAGCGGTTCGGCGACGGCCGTGTCTGGGTTATTAAAGTTGTAGTAAAGTTGGCCGAGTTCCTTAGTATTGAGACGGACGGATTGGACGCCGATTTGGAAGAGGCCGGAAATAACGGTTTCGACGCGGTTATTGATTTCGGTAACTGCTTTGTCATAGGTAGCGCGATCAATGCGCGTGACGGCCGGAGTTTTATCTTTTGTGAAAGTCTTGAAGAAGTTCTTGGACTGCTCAAGGGCTTTTTCGGCATCTTTATCAGTGTAGTAAGGAATGACGATAAAGAAGGACTTGTCCATAATGTTGGCTTCTTGGCTAAGGACATCGATGAAGTTAATGTAATCATCCATAAGAACGCCGAGGAGCATGTTGTCGTTTTGGCGGCGCAAGTCAACGAGACGATCGATATAAGGAGCGATATCGACGCGCTGAGAGCGGATAAGAATTTGAACGGTAAAGTTCAATGAGTTCAAGAAGTTTTGATAGGAATATTCGACGGCTTCGCGCTCAGATTCGGACATGAGGTCGAAGTTGATGGACTTACACGCAACCACGGCGCGGAAGGAGCCATCTTTCATAATGACCATCGAATCGCGAAGCTCGGAAAGAAGCAGTGAGTGCTGTGAAGAATTGGCATTGTCGCGACGTGCGGCGCTAGCAATACGAGCCTGCTGCTGAGGGGTTTGTTGTAGTTGTGGCGCAGCAGCTGGTTGGGCTGGCGCTTGGGTTGGTTGTTGTGGTGCGGCCATAGCTGGCGCAGTCCCTTGCATGAAGGGATTTGGACTTGCTTGTGGCTGCTGTGGTTGTTGTGGTTGCACGTCTTACTCCTTAATGTAATGATATATAAACTTCTTGATTATCGTTATCGTCTGGTTTCGTCGTTAACTCTGGTTCTTCTTGCGGTACCGGTTCTGGTTCAAATGTTGGTCCTGCTTCAGTTTTTGGAGCCTCTTCTTCGACTGGTTCTTCAACTTCGTCTGGAATAGTCGGAGCAACGAAACTTGGCATTTCCTCTTCGTCAGTTTGCTTTTTCTTTGCTGCACGGAGTTCTTCGTAAATCTTATGGATTTCACTTTCGTCCGGTTGGACGACTGCGCTACTGCCCTCCTTTGCGTCCTTAAAGAGTGGCGGAGCGATGTTTGGCACGGTGGAAGTGGCCGGCGGGGTTGGAGTTGCGGCCGGAGTTGGAACATTAATTACTGGCGGTTGAGCGACGGCTGCGGCCGGTGCTGGCATGGCTGGCTGTGGGGCTGGCGCTGGAGCGACCATCTGCTGAGAAATAACAGGGGCTGGGGCCGGTGCTGCGATTTGGTGGGAAATTGTCGGTGGCGTTGCGGCATTAGCGATAGTCTGATTATTAATTGCTTCGCGCATTTGCTGGACGAGTTGCTCATGGCGAGCTTCGGTGCTCTGCTCGAGACTATGTTCGAGACCAAAATTGTTGCCAGATTCGAACATATCTTGGGCGTTAGAGTTTTCGGCGACGAAATCGGAATTAAGATTCGTTTCCTTGATGGCGTGCCCTTCCGTGTCGACAATGTCCGCGAGGAAGGAGAGGCGATGAGAGGCCTCTTCCTGGCTGAGGTTTTTAGTGCGATTGTCTTCTTCTTTCTTTGGCGCGGTAACCGCAATTGTGGCATCGGTTTGCCCTGGCATCCAGACGCGTTTTTGCGGCTTGAGATAAAAATCTACGACGGCGGAAAGATAGGTTTCCATCGGCTGATCTTTTTTGAGCGGCAAAGCGAGAATGACAAAGAAGAAAATAAAAGGAATTGGAACGATAACGAGCACTGGGAAAATCTGGAACAAAACAAAGGCAACAGCAATAAGCCCACCGGAAATCATCAGGTAGACAAATTGGCGGAAGCTAAAAGGACCGATAAGCTTATCGTCGGCTTCCACATCTTGCGGGACCTTATACTGGGCCATACTGTTATTTTACCATAAACGCAATCAAAAAAGAGCCCGGCGAGGGGCTCTTTTCGGTTTTTGTTTATTTTGTTCTTGGAGGAGTTTTGCCGTCGATGCCAAGGAGCTGACAGACTGCAGGGTTCATGTTGGCACGGGTGCCAGACATTGTATTGCGGTTGAGTTCGCTAATCTTACTGCCGAGGCTTTCGACGAGACGCTTATTCAAGCGAACCGTACCTAGGCCTTCAACTTCCTTCGTAACAAAGATGTTGTCGAGATTTACGGTTGTGCCATTCTCTTCTGCTTCTTTTTGTGCCTTAAGAATATCGATTGCGTTCATCGTATCATTGAAGCGTACCAAAGTTGCAGTCTTAGTAGAAGCGAGCTGACCAGTAGACATGTCGCGGAAGTAGTCGTTGAGGTTCTTCGAGACTTCGGCCTGGTGTGCAAGGAAGGTTGCGTTCTTTTCGCCAGAACCATCTTTCTTCATTGCGTGGATGCTCTTGAGGGTCTCTTCGAGGTTCACCGAGCCATCAGCATTCGTGCCGTACTTAAACTTAGAACCGAGAACGAAGAGGTTGTTATAGCTATCGAGAGCCTCACCATCCATACCGCCACAAAGCGACATGCGGGCGTATTTGACAGGTTCCGGAAGAATAACAGTCTTAGTATTGCCATTTTCGTCCGTGACAGTAGGAATGACGCCGGCTTCGATTGACTCGAGCATACCCTTGAAGGAGGTACGGTCGGCGCCAGCGAAGATTTTACCGTCTTTGAGGTTGTTAAGAATATTAACGTAAGACACCTTAGCGAAGTTGTCGTCACTATCGGCACCAACCTTTTGGTTCCTGAGGAATTCTTCGAAGCTAATGAAGCCTTCCATTTCACCGCCCTTACTTGCGATAGCGCGGCGGATCATGTTGCCCTTAGCGTAAGCCCAGAGGCGAGGGTCGTCTGCCTTCATCTTAATGAGGGTATCGTTAAGGACTTTCTGCATATAGAGATTCTTATCGCCTTGAAGTTTGCCAGAGTTTTCGCGGATAACTCTCTGAATATCGCCGTAGTCGCCGCGCTGACCCATGATTTCGATAGCGGCAGACATAGAGTTGTAATCGCCTGCATCGATAGCGTTTTCGAGGCTGTGCTCGTTGCTTGGGCCGGCTGGAGTATCGGCGTAGAGTTCGAGGTAGGTGCTCTTATCAGTAGCATCTGCTTTGCGTTTTGCGGAAATAGAATCGGCAAGGACAGCGTTGAGGCTGCGACGATTCTTGCGGAGAATGCTCTTCTCTGCGGAGCTGAGTGCGAGGCCGTTTTTCTCTCTTTCTTTCTCGGACATGTTGAGACCAGCACGCTCCTTGTCGAGTGCATCGTAGAAGGCTTGGCCCTTGTCCATACGGAAGATCTTGCTGACTTCCTCGCGAATGCGCTTATCCTCGTCGGTTAACTGGTAATCTTTTTCAGCATGTTCACCGAGAGCGCTGCGGAGACGTTCGGCGCGTTTACGCTCGTTAGTAAGAGTAATGTCGGATTGACGTGCGGAAAGCATCTTATCGCGGTCTACGGCATGGACATAGCCGGTATTGGTCTTCGCGACCCAGGCGCGATCTTTCTTGCGAATGCGCGAATCGTTATCTTCGAAACCTTCATCAAAATCAGCGAGGAACTCCTTGTGGGCGTTGGCGTTTTCAATGTGGCGGAGTTCGTTGTCATAGCGAGCGCGACCACGACGGTTTAGATACTTGTTGTCACCCTTGCCGGAGAACATCGATTCTTCAGCATAGCGCTGGTTATTCTCGTTACGGAGAGTATTGAGATAAGCGGTGTCGGATTCGCGGCGAGCGCGGCGCTTATCGAGATACTGCGCGAGACGAGTGTGTGGCGCAATAGGGTTTTGTCTCGAGAGAGCCTTTTGCTTGGCGAGCGCACTCTTGCTTGCGGCGTAGCCAGCAGCGGCGCCAGTAAGCGGCGAGGTCATGCGGTTGAAGATACCATCAATCTTATTGAGGGCGGTACCAGACATCTTCATGAGTGGAATCGACATGAAGAGCGGAACGACCTCGACGGCAATGCCGAGAACCTTCATGAATGGGTTGTCGCTCGAAGCAATAATAACGAGACCAGCGAGCTGGCTTGCGCCGTAAAGAACGCTGAACATTGGATAGAACAGAATCATGCGTGCGAAGAGTTTGTACCACTTCGAGAACCAAGATTCGGTGTTCGGTAACATGTAAGCGATAAAGGCGAGTGGCGATACCATAACGAGAAGATAAATGAGTGCTTGACGAGCGGCCATAATAATGAGAGCTGAGAGAACGGCGATGACGCCAGAAAGAAGAACTGGTGCAAGCATCCAGAGGAGACCTTCGATACTACCGGCAAAGACAAGTGCCGTACCGGCGGCGCCAGCAGCGCCGATGCCGAGGATGGCATAAGTAATAGCGGCAACAGAGGTAGATTTTGCGTCGGCAGAAATGGTACCGTTTTGGACGGCAATATCCTGGACGTGCATAAAGAAGCCGTGGAGCGAATTGCCGAGAATATTACTAATATCGACAGCGATTGTACAGACGATATAACTGAGGTTGACGAGGATTGCCGTAATAATAATACGCGGCAAAATCTTCTTGATGCCGTAATTATTAATACCAATACCGGTTAATTGCGAGAAAATCACTATGAGGAAGAACACGACGAACATGAGGTTCGTGATGTTTTTGAAGTATTCCCAGACGACATAATATGGGGATTCGTGATCGGTCGGAATAGGATTAACCTGAATTACCTGGGTAAGAAGGCCGTAGGCGCCATCGATAACTTTACTTAAGAGGCCAACGCCTGGACAAACGAGCCAGCCGAGGTTCCCCACCTGGTCATAACAGGTTTGACTTTCGTCGGTAGTCGCTTCTTCGGTCGTATCATCGGTTGGAGCAGTCGTTGCTGGTGCATCAGTTGGATTTTCTGGAGTTTCAACAGGGGTAACGACGGTCGTATCGGTCGTATTTGAAGTATCAGTCGTGTTTGGGGTAGCAAAAACTGGACCGGTTAGTGCTAATGCACCGAAAATTGCGGCCATAACAGATAGAGCTATGTTTTTAATACACTTGCCCATAACGTATCTATTATAGCACACATAAGCATTTTCGTCAAGTATTATATAGGGTTTTTGCATGGGTTTATTTCAGGGGTGATTCCTTGATTTTTATTATGCTATAATTGACTCAAGAATAATAGGTTTTATTAGGCAAAATATGAAAAGAAAAATTGGAATAATAATAGCAGCGCTTGCAATCGCTAGCGGAATTGCCGCGAGCGGCATCTTGGGCGGTTCGGCACACGCAGCAACTTGGTGCTCGGTCGATCAGGACAACTCTAGTACTTACGGCGAAGCAGCACAGAAACGCTGCGCGCATATTGTATTGATTGATCACGGCGACGATACATTTACGAAGACTATACAGTCAGGATATATGACTACCACGGACGCCACTAAAAGGGTTGCCGATTGGTGCACTACTGGTTATGCGCAGCAGTGTACAGAGATTCTTAATTCGGTAATAAGTTTTAAGGCTTCTCAGCAGAGCTCCGTTCAGACTAGTGCTCCAGGTAAAGACGCTTTTGTTACGGCGGTTTATAACGAAGTAAGGCAAGGAAAAACCCATGTTGATCCGTGTGCGGGCGTGATGGGTACTTCTGGCGAGAACTACTGCTTGTCTGGAAGCGGTAATAAAAACTGGATGTATTATCAGAGCGCGGCGCCGGCTGGCTATGTTCCATCAAGCGGCGGCAGCGGTGGCTCTGGCGGTTCCGGCAGCGGTAGCGGGAGCGGCGGTTCCGAACCGGGCGCAACCGGATCTAAAGAGCCAGAAGCGGAAACCGGCAACTGTACTTCGATTTTAACCTTTATCTCTTGTAATAAAGAGGCTTCAGATGATAGCGGTAACGGCATTACGCAGATGATAAGATTCGTAATCAGCGTGATGACCGGCGCAGTGGTGATTGCGGGTACGATTGGTATTATTATCTGTGGCGTTATGATGATTACGGCGCGCGACAATGAGGCGCAGATGACAAAAGCTCGTAGCAGATTGATAGAGATTGTGATTGGCATTGTTGCGTGGGCCTTGATTGCAGTGTTAATCAACTTCTTTATCCCGAGAACCGAGACACAAATTAATACCGATTTAAGTGTCAATACGACATTGGATGAGGAGAAAGAGGCCTAATGAAAAAACTTATTATCAGTATCGTAATGGTGGTGATGACGGCAGTCGGTTTCACTGCTACCCTGCCGGCGCAAGATGTTGCAGCCGAACCGGCAGTTACTTGTACGAGCCACTTTATGGGCCTAAAGGCCTGGTATGACGGCTTAACTGACAGTAGCTGTAATATTCAAGGTCCAGCTCCGGATGCTTCTGGCGCTAATATGCGTAGGTTTATCTGGACAATCGTGATGAACGTCGTCAGTATGGTGCTTGGCGTCGTTGGTTATCTTGCAATTCTTATGGTAGTTTGGGGCGGCTATCAGTATATGATGGCACAAGGCGACCCCGGCAAACTCGCTAAGGGCAAAAAGACGGTTACGAATTCCGTAGTCGGTCTCGTAATTGTGATGTCGGCCTCGATTATTAGCGGCGCAGTGGCAGATGTAATTAGTCAGGCTAAGGGTGGCGACTTTGTCCAAGGCATTATGAACACGGCGTTCATATGGGCCGGTATTATTGCGGTTATTATGATGATTTGGGGCGGTATCCAGTATGTTACGAGTACCGGTGACCCATCCGCCGCAAAGAAAGGTCGCGACACTATTCTCTATGCCGCAATCGGTCTATTGATTGTAATCTTAGCCGCAGTGATTATTAATACAGTAGTAGGAGCAATACAATAATGAAAAAAGTTGCATTAGTATTTGCGAGCATTCTTGCCGCCTTTGGTTTTATGGCTACCCCAGTTTTCGCAGATGACGCCTGTACCTATTACACCGGTCCAGATAAAGAAATCGTCTGCGGTAATCATGGTGAGACTGACGCAGAAAACAAGGTCGGCACAATTATTAAAGCAGTGCTTGGCATTGTCGGTATTATTGCCGTGATTGTGATTATTATTGCTAGTATTTTCTACATTACTTCCCAAGGTGATCCGGGAAAAATCTCCCGCGCAAAGAGTGCTATCTTGTTTGCGGCGATTGGCTTGGTCATATCGCTGTTGTCGTTCGCGATTGTAAGTTTCATTCTCGGAAAGATGAGTTAAGGAGACAATAATGAAAGATATTATATATACTACACTCGCATCAGGTATCGGTGGTCAGGCCGGCGAACTCGCCGGTGACCAGACTTTTGAAGGCGCCATCGGTACGATTATTCAGGCTATTTTAGGCGTGCTTGGTGTAGTCGCGGTGATATTTATTATTGTCGGTGCCGTAAACTATACGGTATCTCAAGGCGATCCGGGCAAGGTTAAGAAGGCGCGCGACACTATTCTCTATGCTGTGATTGGTTTGATTGTTGCTCTATTGGCATTTGCGATTGTAAGTTTCATCCTGACGAAGATGGGGGGCTCATCGGAATAGTTTGCTTTTTAAATAATTATGTTAAAATAATATTAAGAATTTTCTAAAAGGAGAAAAAATGAAGAAATTAAGTAAAATCATCAAAGGCGGCGTACTCGCGATGCTCTTGGCGGTTGTTATCTCCGCTCCGATTTACGCTACCCTTAGTAAGTGTGTCGGTAAAGGCAACAAGTATGAGAACCTTTCCCTTAAGCAGGACAACAAGACTTACACGGTCAAATGTACCCGCGTAAAGGACGAAAACGGTAAGTACCAGACCATTTATGGCAAGAGCCAGGCTGACTGTGCTCAGGCAGGTACGATTGCTGCTGATCTTAAGACTTCTTGTGACGGCGACGATTTGAACAATATCGTTACTATTATCATCAATACTGTTATCTTCGTAATCGGTATGGTCGCAGTCGTTATGATTATCCTTGGCGGTATTAGCTATGCAACTTCCCAGGGTGACCCAGGCAAGGTTAAGAAAGGCAAAGACACGATTCTCTACGGTATTATCGGTCTCGTAATCGCAATTCTCGCCTTCGCAATCGTTAACTTCGTACTCGGTGCGCTCGGCACGAACTAATAGGAGATAAATGAATATGTTGAACTGGTTTGGTAACGCTCAAACGGCACTCGACGGCGTCAACAACGTCAATGCGACTGCTGGTGCTGGCACAGACCTCGAAGGCTCGATTGGCATTATTATCAATGCTATTATCGGTGTAATCGGCGTCGTAGCCGTCATCATGATTGTCCTCGGCGGTATTGGTTATGCGACATCTCAGGGTGATCCAGGCAAAACCAAAAAGGCTCGCGATACCATCCTTTATGGTGTTATCGGTTTGATTATTACCCTCCTTGCCTTCGCAATCGTCAACTTCGTTCTTAACGCATTGAACGGTTAGAAAAATAGGAATTTAAATCCCCTCTTTTTAGGGGGGGATTTTTTGTTGGACGTAATTATTTGGGGTAAAAAATATTCCTGCCGGAGCAGGAATATTTCCACAAGACTACTTTTAGTTAATAGTGATACGCTTTGGCTCTTCGACTTTTTCTTTCTCGAAGGAGATAGTGAGGACACCATCTTTGAGGACGGCTTCGACGCCATCTTCGACGACCTGGACTGGAAGTGCGATGGTGCGGCTAAATTCGCCCCAGTAGCATTCCTGAATGTGCCATTGCGTAGCATTGTCATCTTCGCCGCCGCTGAGAACGCCGGAAATAGTAAGGATGTTATCCGAAATGGAAACATCGAGATCCTTGCGCTCGATACCTGCGGTGCGAGCCTTAATAATTAATTTAGTTGGAGTCTCGTAGACATCAACAGCGAGCTGACCTGGAAGGTTTTCAGTTTCGTCTTCCCAGTTGTCGTCAGTTGCGGTTTCTTCTACGTAGACTGCTTCCTCGGTTGGAGTGCTTTCTGCGGATTCCACCAATCCTTCTTCAGCATTGCCATCTTCGGAGAGGAAGGCAGCGGTGAGCTCATCGTCTAAGCTCATATCATCTTGTTTGCGAGCCATAGTTATATATAATCCTCCACTATTTACACTCTTAAGCTTTATTATATAGAGCCTTATGGCTAAAATCAATAAAAAGGAGTACTTTGTTGTGAAAAATACAATACCCAACTGCATAAGCGAATTGTTCTGCCCGCATTACTGTATTTCTTGTGGAAAAATAGGTGGAATACTATGTAGTTGTTGTAAAAAATATATTACACCCAGCAAAAACCGGGTATGTTTAACTTGTGGTGGTTGACTGGAAAATGGGCATTGTTTATCTTGCGCCCTGCCCTTTGAACGGCAGTTTTATGTGTCGGAACGAGACGGTATACTTAGGCGATTAATTGAGATATATAAGTATAATTCGGTGCGCGCGGCGGCATCTCTGCTGGCGGAAGCGCTTAAGAGTGCGATTGATGGAGATTATACTTTAGTGCCGTTGCCGACGATTAATCGGCATATTCGCGAGCGCGGCTTTGATCATGTAGGCTTGATTTGTAAGAAAACTGGCTTGCCTATGGAAAGAGTCTTGCTACGTGGCAATAATGCCGTACAGGTTGGCGCCAGTCTTGAACAACGGCGCGAGCAAGCAAAATCTGCTTATTTGCTCGGGAAGATAGATTTGAATAAAAATTATTGTTTAGTCGATGACGTTTGGACAACAGGCAGTAGTATGATGGCGGCAGCAGAACTGATGCGCGCGGCTGGCATAAAAAATCTCGCAATCGGTGTGATTGCGAGAAGTATATAAGATTTGGAATAGTTTAGACGGTTGCTTCGCCGCCGACTGCGTTGATAACGAAGTTGACGATTGCGAAAGCGAGAATCGAGATGATGAGACCGATAAGAGCGTACATGATGGTGTTCTTTGCATCGGTGACCTTCTTGCTGTCGCCACCAGAAATGACATAGCGGAGACCGCCGAAGATAAGCATGACGACGGAGATGATACCGACAGCGTAGAGAACGGTGTTAGTGATCTTGGTAAAGACGCCATCTACGCCAACGAGCTCGGTTGGCATACCGTTACCCTTGGCTGCTTCGGCGCCAGCCTGTGCTGGGTTAGCAGAAGTAGTGGCCATAACGCGGCCAGCAAAGAGAGTTGCAGCTGCGGCGGCACCAGTAAGGATTTGCCCAGCTTTTTTGATAATTTTTTTCATAATTGTTCGAACTATTCCTTTAAGTTAGATATATTATACAACATTGAACAAATCTTTGTCCAATATCCACATTTTCTTATTCTCGAGGGCACAGCGTCCAGCTAGCCCGTCTTCACGGGTAGCTGTCGCTTCATACTCGGCAGCAGCCTCCGTAAGTCCCTCTCAAATAAGAAAATGCCGATAAAGGATATAGTTTTGGCGTTTTATAACCTCCGAGCGGAGACTTACGGAGCCGACGAGGCGAGTACGAGACGGCTGCCGCCCGTAACGACGGGCCGGCAGAACGTCGTGCTCCGCGGGAGGTTAGAAAACGACATGAAGCTATGGCTCTTATCTGATTTTTGTGGTAAAATAGGAGCTATTGGAGGGTTACCCAAGTGGCTGAAGGGGACGGTTTGCTAAATCGTTAGACTGGCGAAAGCTGGTGCGAGAGTTCGAATCTCTCACCCTCCGCCAAAAGATGCTCTGAATCAGGGCATTTTTTGATGTTTTTCTTGATTATTGTGCTTGTGCTATAATGAAATTACTATGGCAAAGAAGACGATTGTGAACTGGGAAGCTCGCGAATATATCGAATATAAGAAGAATGCTGGGTGGTACTTTGGTCTAGCAGCGGTGGTACTCGTATTGTGCGGTATTGCTCTCTGGTTCCAACAGTGGACCTTCTTGGCGTTAGTAATTGTAGCGGCGATTGCGCTTCTAACTTACACAATGCGTCCGCCGCGTCTGTTGCATTATTCCCTCTCCGATAAGGGTTTGTCTGAGGGTAATAATCTTTATACTTTTGAGACGTTCAAATCGTTTGGTGTTTTGAATGAAAACAATCATTATTGCATTGTATTAGTGCCAAAAAAGCGTTTTTCGACGCGCGTGCGCGTGTATTTTCCAGAGACTGAGGGTGAGCAGATCGTCGACATCTTTGGCGCACATCTTCCAATGGAACCAGTAAAACTCGATATGCTTGATAAACTGGTCAGGTTCTTGCGTATATAGGCGTAAGCGTGATATCATATTAGGTAATTAAATAGATAAGGTGGGCAAGTATGGACCAAAATAATACCGCAACTCCAGATGAGTTGCAGCAAGCAATTAACAACATCACTAATCCGGCAGATAATAGCGCCGCTTCTGTTGAGGCTGCCGTCGCGCAGGCAACTGGCGCTGCTGCACCAGCAGTCGATTTAGGCGTCGCACCTGCTCCAGAAGTTCCTGGTTTGGATGCTTCTCCAGCGCCAGCAAAGGCTGTTTATGGCGACCCAGATCTCGATAAGGTCAAATCGATGGCGTTGTCTGATTTGCGCCCAATTCTTGAGAGCGTCGAGATTGAAGCCGGTAAGAAGTTTAAGATTTACAAGGAAATCATCGACCTCACTGAAGATAAGGCCTGCATCGAGCTCGCTTACAATGCCGCTAAAGGCATTGAAGATCAGAAGGAAAAGGCAGAAGCCCTTCTCTTCGTCGTTGAAGCAGTTGATAAACTTGGTATCCCAGCCGAGCAAGCCCCAGCTGCTTAGTCATTAAACGAAATCTTATCTATAAAAAGAACCCGTCGGATCAACGGGTTCTTTTGTTGTGGGCTGAGTGTTTTAATACATGCCACCACCCATGCCGGCTGTGGCGGATGGGTCGTTTTTCTCTGGAAGATTAACAATGAGGGCGCCCATTGTGATGGTCGTGGCAGCAATGCTGACAGCATTCTGGACGGCTTCGCGAGTGACGCGAGCTGGATCAACGACGCCATCTTTCTTGAGGTCGACGAGGCCGGCTTCGGGTTTCATGACGTTAATGCCCTGCCCGTCTTCGGCGGCTTCAACTTGAGCGAGAAGTGCTTGAGAGTTGAGTCCAGCATTTTCCATAATCTGAGTAAATGGAGCCTTGAGGGCGGCCTTAAGAATGTCTGCGCCAGCACCTTTAGTCTTGATGCTCTTTGCGAGATTGACGAGCGTTACGCCGCCGCCCGGGACGATGCCTTCGTCGAGCGCAGCCTTGGTTGCGGCGACAGCATCATCGACGCGATATTTCTTCTCGTCGATTTCGGTTTCAGTGGCACCACCAACCTTAATAACGGCGACGCGGCCAGCGAGCGCGGCGGCACGCTTTTCGTATTGCTCAGTTTCATAGTTAGATAGTGCGGTCTTGGCCTGCGCTTCGATGTCTGCGATGCGAGCCTTAACCTCGCGCGTATCGCCAGCGCCATTAATGATCGTGGTTTGGTCTTTGGTGGCAATAATCTTGCGAGCCTGGCCGAGAACTTCGAGGCCGGAATCTTCGAGGCTCATGCCCTTTTCGCTAGAAACAACAGTGGCGCCGGTAAGAACAGCGATATCTTCCATGATTTGTTTGCGGTTGTCGCCAAAGGCTGGAGCCTTCAAAACGAGCGTGTTGAAGACGCCTTTGAGTTTGTTGAGGACGAGCACGGAAAGCGCCTCGCCTTCAACTTCCTCGGCGATAATGACGAGGTCTTTGCGGCCAGTTTGGGCCATCTTCTCGAGGAATGGAACGATGTCATTAACGGCAGAAATCTTTTTGTCGGTGATGAGAATTTCTGGCTTATCGAAAGTGGCTTCTTGGCGCTGAGTATCAGTGACGAAGAAGGCGCTAGCAAAGCCCTTATCATAGGTATAACCTTCGGTAATTTCGGCTTGCATTTCGAGGCCCTGGCCTTGTTCGACGGTAACGACGCCATCTTTACCGATCTTGGAAATAACATCGGCGATAAGTTTGCCGATTTCGGCATCGCCGGCGGAAATAGTTGCGACTTCGGCGACCTTGGAATCGTCGCCTTCAATCTGTTCGGCGGTCTTATTAATGCCTTTTACTACCTCTGCGCCAGCGGCCTCGATGCCCTTGCGGAGATCCATTGGGTTGTGACCGGCAGCGATGAGCTTGTTGGCTTCGGCGAGGATATTGTAGGTGAGAACAGTGACAGTGGTCGTACCATCGCCGGCAACCTTATTGAGCTTCTGGGCGGCAGACTTAATAAGTTTTGCGCCCATCTGGTAGCCGAGAGTTTCGTCGTCTTCGCTACCGAGGTCGACGGCTTCAGCGACCGTAACGCCATCATGAGTGATGGTTGGCGCGCCGTAGCTTTTCTCGATTACGACGTTCTGGCCTTTTGGACCGAAAGTGACTTTGACTGCATCGTAAAGCGCCTTGGCGCCACCGAGGACTTTCTCGCGGGCTTCAGCATCATAGAAAATTTTCTTTGCCATGAATAACTCCTTATAGTGTTGCTAAAATATCTTCTTCTTTAATGATGAGATAATCCGTGCCGTCGTATTTGATGTCGGTAGCGGAGTATTCGCGATAGAGGATGCGGTCGCCTTTTTTGACGGTTTTTACGTCTGGGCCGACAGATTCAATCGTAGCAGTGGTTGATTTTTCTTTTGCTTCACCAAGCAAGATACCAGATGCGGTAGTGCTGGTGGCGGCGTCTTTTTTAGCGACGACGCGGTCAGCGAGGGGCTTAATAGACATGTGGTAATTTCCTCCTGAAAATTATTTCTACCTCTAGTATAGAGCGAGCAATTAGCACTGTCAAGCGTCGAGTGCTAATTGCCGAATTCTTTAAGAATCGTGAGAGTTTCCTCGAGACGCTGCTTGATTGGCGTCGTGGTTTCCCAGCCAAGTTCGCGAAGTTTTTTCGTGTCGAGAAGGGCTTTTGTGGCTGTAGAATAACCTTTGCGTTCGGATTCATCGGGAATATCGAAGACGACTTCGGTGCCGGCGATATCTGCGAGATTTTTAGCGAGGTCGCGAAGGGTGATGTTTTGGCTGTTGCTTGCAACATTGTAGGCTTCGCCATTTTCACCTTTGACCATACAGTAGATAATGCCACTGACGACGTCGGCAACGTAAAGATAAGAGAAGAACTGAGTACCTTCACTCTTTAGGACAATGTTTTCGCCGTTGAGGCTATTCTTGATGAACTGAGAACTGGCTTTGCTGTCGTCGAGAAGCATGGTTGGGCCGAAGATGCGGGCAAGGCGTGGAATGACAATATCGAGATTGTACTGCTGTTTGTAGGCTTGGCAGAGTGCTTCCCCGCAGCGCTTACTCTCTGGATAACCAGCGCGAAGAGTGTTGCAGTCGATGTAGCCAAGATATTTCTCGTCGAAGGCCTCGATGTCGCCGCGGTTTTCACCATAAACCTCTACGGATGAGAGGAAAATGAAGCGCGCTTTGCGATCAGCGGCAATTTTCGCCATCTTATTAGTGCCAGCAATGTTCGCCTCGATAGTGCTAACCGGATAAGTAGAATAAGCGAGCGGATGCGTATTGCTTGCGGCATGAATAACGTAGTCGATAGACATATCCGGAACAACGATTTCGCCAGCATTGATGTCGCATTCGACAAAAATGAAATGCTCGTCATCAAAGCAATCTTTGAAGCGCGCAGCGGCCTTTTCTTTATTGCGACCGAGCGCGATGATCTTGCAGTCGAGATTATTGGTCTGGTTTTGGCGCATGATGAGGTCGATAAAATACTTACCAATCATGCCGGTTGCGCCGGACATGAGAATGGTTTTGCCCCTTAAATCGGCGAGCGCCGGTGTTGCTTTTGCGCAATTGTCGAGATTATCTTGGTAGGCGGACATTATTTAATCCAATCTGGGCGAGTGGCAGCAAGGAGCGCCTTAAAGATTTCAATATCTTCGACAGTGGTTAATTTGAGGTTCTTTTCTGAACCGGCGGAGAAATAGACTTTTTCGCCAAGTTCGACAGCCATTGAGCAGGCAGCAGCGGTAGTCGTCATGCCCTTTTCTAATGCCGTGCGGTGAAGTCTAAGGATATCTTTGAGATGGAAGCCGTGTGGAGTCTGAGTGCGGCGGAGTTCGTCGCGATTATAACTAGTGTTGGACTCGACGCCGTCAGTTGTTTTCAGAACAACTTCGGTGCATGGGATTGCAGCAATGGCGCAACCCTTTTCGACTGTCACATTAATACAGTCGGAGATAACATCCTGCGATACCATTGGGCGGTTGCCGTCATGAATAAGGACGATATCGTCGCCGTCATAATGCTTTTCAAGTTTGGTGAGACAGTTATAGATGGATTCTTGGCCGGTTTCACCGCCGAGGACGATGAACTTGAGCTTCGTGATATTGAATTGTTTTGCGTAAGCCTCGAGAACGTTTATCCAGCCTTCTTTGCAGGCAACGATAATTGCATCGACACCAGGATGTTTTTGGAATGCTTCGAGCGTATAGACGATAACTGGGCGCTCATTGATGGTGAGGAACTGTTTAGGGATGTCTTGGTTCATGCGAGTTCCGGAGCCACCGGCAGTAAGAACAGCAATTACTTTTGGATCTTTTTTGGTCATATAAAAATAACTCCTTTTCTCTATTATATCAAAACAGATTATCTTTGTCCGTGAGGTGTGACGCTTATGCTAAAATATAGGTAAGTTTTAATTAAGGAGTAAAATGGAAGATTCATTTGAATCGCGCTTGAATGGTGATTTCAAGCCGGCAAAAGATAAGGCTAAAGGTGGTAAGGGCTGGATGGTAACTTCCATTATCCTTATGATTCTTTTGGTTGGTGCAGGTGTTTTTGCCGGGATTATGACGTTTAGTAATAATACTAACGGCGACAAAATGCTTAGTTACGAGAAGCAAGTTTCCGAAAAGGATACGAAGATTGCCGAGCTCGAGACGACGATTACGGCGAAGGAATCTGAGATCGCCTCTCTAAAGAGTGCAAACGTGACGCCGGGTACTGGATCCTCGACGGCGGAAAAGCAAATTAACTTGTCGGATTATGCAATCGAGATTAAAAGTTTGATGGATAGTTTTAAGGGAGATGACGGCAAAATCCAGTTTGTTTCTCCGGAAAAAATAGAGTATACGAAAGACAACAAATATCTTATTTTCGCTGGCGAATTCGAAGAAGGTATGGCCATGTCCTACGGCGTTTATTATAAAGAAGCTGGTAAAAATAAAACTTGGAAGACGTTGTTCCGAGGTCATCAGTTTAACTGCGTAAACGCAACGAGTGAGCAGAAAGAGTTCAGCGATAAGTATAGTTATATGGGCGAGGACCTAGAATACAATTACATTAAGTGCAATAAGTAAGAAAATCCCCCTTCCGAGGGGGATTTTTGATGCGTGGTAAAATATAGATATGGGTATAAAAGAGAAAATTCCGTTTTATGATACCGCGACGATTCCTTATCACATTGGTAAGGCGGCGCTTTTTGGGACCCTGAAGGGCTTCCCTGGTAAGAAGATTACTGTGATTGGCGTGACGGGTACGAATGGCAAGACCACGACGTCTTTTATGATTTGGAAAATGCTCAATAATGCAGGCCACAAGACTGGCGTGATGACTACGGTTGGTTGGGGCGTAGATGAAATTCATGAGCAGATGGAGCACATGACTACGGTCGATGTGAAATTATTGAATGAGCGCATACAGAAGATTGTCGATGCGGGTGCAGAGTACTTGGTCTTGGAACTTACGAGCCATGCCCTCGCACAACATCGTGACCTCGGCATCCCGATTGATGTAGCTGTGATGACGAATGTCACGCATGAACATTTGGATTATCATAAGACCTTCGAGCGCTATCGTGATGCAAAGCGCAAACTCTTCAAGAAAGCAAAATACGGCATCATTAATGCCGATGACCCTTCAGCAAAGTTCTTCGAGAAGGATGTCGATAAGTATATGACTTACGGCGTTGAGCACGGTAAGTTGAAGGCCGAAAAAGTGAAATTGATGCCGGACGGTGTTGAATATGTGACGAGTGACGGCTTGAAGGTTCGCACGCAGATTGCTGGCAAATTTAATGTTTCTAATTCCCTTGCCTGCGTGGCGGTTGGTCGTCGCTTAGGGCTCACGAATAAGGAAATTGCGGATGGTATCTACTCATTGACAGAGGTAGAAGGCCGCATGGTGCGCATTGATTTGGGCCAGGATTTCACGGCGATTATGGATTATGCGCATACGCCAGACGCTTTCGAAAAACTTTTGCCAGATATGAAAAAGGCGACGAAGGGTCGTTTGATTGTGATGTTTGGCTCGGCCGGTGGTCGTCGCGATCCATCGAAGCGCAAACCGCAAGGCCAGATTGCCGGCAAGTATGCGGATATCGTAGTGCTCACCGAAGAGGATGACCGCGATACGCCAGGCATGGAGATTATCGATATGATTGCCGAAGGCGTGAAAGAGTCGCCAAAGACAGAACTCCTGATTGAGCAGAATCGTCCAAAAGCAATCTTGCTCGCTTGCCAGACTGCAAAGAAAGGCGATACGGTGCTCTTCCTCGGTAAAGGTAACGAGAAGACGATTGAGCGTGCGGATGGCGCACATCCTTACTATGAACTTGATGAAATCAAGAAAGCGCTAAAGAAAGTAACCAAGAAATAAAAAATATCTCCCGTTTGGGAGATATTTTTTGTTGGTGCTAATTAGCGAGCGAGACCGCCGTAGTTGGTCCAGGAGATCT
>Ga0310690_10002244_pt1 | contig 31962 bp, 23 predicted proteins | sample AusTroGonzalo_MG_2_FD_207661 | JGI IMG/M metagenome (GOLD analysis project Ga0310690, IMG submission 207661) | Bovine rumen microbial communities from tropical cattle in Woodstock, Queensland, Australia - Gonzalo_04 (v2) (version 2) | ecosystem: Host-associated > Mammals > Digestive system >...
TCAGGACGTGTGCCAAAAACGAGCATTACTTTCTTCATCTTTTTCCCAATTTGTGCATACCGTTTACTGTTTTGTTTAGTTCCTGTTGGAATATCGTTTACCATAGTGCAATTGCCGTCGGCAACAAACGTAAACTGTAAGTTACTTAAATATGATATACGCCTTCTAATGGGCAGATATTATGGCAGTCGAGAATAACCTTGCCTTTCAGCTTCTCCCAGTTCTGCTTGATGTGGTCGTGCTTCACCATAATGACCACCATATCCACTTCGTTCAGGAACTGGTCGAAGTCAAGGATCTGGTTCTTTACAATTTCCTTTTCAGTGAAGAAAGGGTCGAAAGTCTTCAATGGGCGAGCCAAGTGGCGTTCCTGAATGTCGAGCATCTGTAGAGTGGGACTTTCGCGAATGTCGTCCACATTCTCTTTATAGGTAAGTCCGTATAGACCGACACGGCGGTTGTCCGTGATGCCGTTCTTCTCCATAATCTCATGAATGCGTTCAAGGACGAAGACGGGCTGGTAGTCGTTGGTCTTCATGCTCTCGTCAATCACCTTGGCAAGCTGGGGATAGTCGCCTACAAGAAACCAGGGGTCAACACTTATGCAGTGCCCGCCCACGCCGGGGCCAGGCTGAAGGATGTTAACGCGAGGGTGCATGTTGCAAATCTTGATAATTTCGTACACATCCATGTTGTCGTGACGGCAGATACGGCTCAGCTCATTGGCGAAAGCAATATTCACAGCACGGTAGGTGTTCTCTACGACCTTCGTCATCTCAGCCGTACGGATGTCTGTTACGACGATTTCGCCTTGGCAGAAGCTGGCGTAGTATTGCTTTACCTTTTCGCCAATCTCACGGCTATCAGCACCGATGGTGCGGTTGTTGTGCAACAGTTCATAAACCATGTTGCCAGGGATGATGCGCTCCGGAGCATGAACAAGGTTGATGTCCTCGCCAATTTTAAAGCCGTTGGCCTCGATGACAGGACGCACATACTTGTCAATGGTTCCCGGGCTGACAGTGGATTCAACTACGACAGTTGCACCTTTAGGGCAAACTTTCATTACTTCCTTTACGGCAGCCACAACATAGCAAGCGTCCACCTTCTTCGAGAACTTATCATAAGGAGTGGGGACAGACACAATGTACATATCTGTCTTTTGGTACTCGGAGGTAAAGCGTATTCCTGCTTTTACTGCGGCCTGGAAGAGTTCGTCCAGTCCGTCCTCTTTGAAAGTCGTCTTGCCAGCATTCAGTGTGGCGACGAGTTCTTTGTTATAATCCGTGCCTATCACTTCGACACCATGTGAGGCCATCATTAAGGCTGTGGGGAGGCCAATGTAGCCTAAACCAATTACGTTAATCATAATTTTCTGTTTTAATTCTTTTTTAATTATGTATTGTTTATCTTTTCTTTAATAAAATATATAATATTCTCGGCTCGCTGATTTATGGTCAGGTTTTGCACGCTTTTCAATGCTCCTTTTGCTAATTTTTCACGTTTGAGAGTGTCGTCGCGCAAAGAGCGAATGGCATCAGCAATCTCGCTAATGTTATTCGGGTCAACCATTATAGAGTTGGTTTCATTCAGAATGTCCCAGTTGAATGGAAGATTACTGGAAACCACGGGCAGTCCACAGGCCATAGCTTCCACCACAGCATTGCAACAGCCCTCGTGAAGCGTAGGAAGTACAAAACAATCAGCTGCCCCTAAATACTGGGGAACTTTTTCGTGAGGCAACAGTCCTTTGAAAAGTATGCCGTCACATCGAGGTTCAAGTTCTCCCCCCCCAATGAAGAGGCTCTTTACGCCGCTTCCAATACGCTTGATTGCTTCCGCCACACGTGTTGCACCTTTTCGTTCGTTGAACCATCCCACGAAACCCACCACGAAGTCATTTTCTGCTATACCCAATTCCTGTCTGCACGATGTCTTGTCGAGCTTGTGGAACAATTCTGCATTTACTGCATTAGGAATGACTTTGCATTTGCTTTCGTCCGTAAGGCCAAGTGCTATACTCTCTTCTTTGTTTTTGGTTGACACGCAAATAACTCCACTTATATATTTGCAAAAGTCCTCTTTGTCGCTCCACTTGCTTATCATTGTGACTATGTTGCTTTCGCCAGTAGCCACGAACAGTGGTATGCCATGCTTCTTTGCGTAATGGAAAGCTTCGTGAGCTCGTTCCCAAAAGTGACCATATATAATGTCAGGCTTACATGGTAGCTTTTTTAATGCGCGCTTCACGGCCCACTCATGCATCACCCACGAGATGCGTTTGCCTCCAATCTTCAGATTAGAAGCAGAGAAGAAATTAGGCCTTAAGATGGTGATAGTGCCTTGTCCCTCATGTCGGATTACTTCTTTGGTGGCATGGAAGCGACGATTAGCAACTACACTGTATGGTGCAATTACCCAGCAGTTGTGTCCCTGTCTGGCCCACTGTTCAACCAATTGGGCGACGAATGCATACGCTGTTCTGCGCTCATCGGAGTAATCGTATGATATAATGACAATGTTCATAAGGCTTTGTCTTCTATATAATCTTCTTCCTCTTGACCTGCAACTTTTTCAAGTGCCTCATACTTCACCCTATGACTTTGTATGGTGAGTATGTATAGTGTCCAATATATTATACTTCCTGACTGCACGCCAGTGGAGTGTGTCTGAGAATAGAGCATATAACAAAGACATCCCAGTGCCATTCCCATTGTGCGGAAATCTTCATTTTGCCTTGAAAAAAGAATGATTTCCACAAGTGTCTTGCACAAATAATAAAACAGCACAAGATAGGTTAGAAAAAGAAATACCCCACCAAGGCGCAGCGTGTCTGTAAAGGAGTTGTGCCCAAGAGTGTGATATATAATATAGTCTTCTTCCGTAATATTTTGGTTATGTCCTATTAATAATCTTTGTGGATTGCTGACGAATGAATCTAATACAGTTAGTGTGCTCGAGCGTAGTTCATCTTCAGTGTTGACTAGACGTCCCCATTTCGAATAGTCATAATTCTGGATGTCATTTATGTATAATGCAATAATTATGATGACTACGGCGGGAAAGAGGATTCTTGTAACTGTAGTCGTCTTCTTAAGTGTTATAATTGCGAAAAGATATGCTACGGCTACGACCAATGCCATACGCTGTTGGATATAGTATATACAAAGAGCGATTAAAGCAAACATAGCAAATGACCAGAGTGTTTTTAACTTGAATTTATCCCAAATAGCGTAAGTCATGACAGGAAGCATTGTAGCTATAAAGTAACCGTTGCCAACAGCATTACCCATGATGCCCGCAAGGATAGCACGACGGAAATCTTCGGCATTTTCCAATGTTGACTGTATTTCGCTCAATTCGTCCATTTGAGTGGGGTTGATAGCCATGCCTATTGTCCAGCCCAATGGAGAGTTTTTGTATTGCAGGAAGGTCGTGAAGGCATCCAACAAGAAACCAAAAGCTAATACAATATAAGCTCCCCGGATAGACGCTTCTGTCTTGAAAATGCGAGGGAGGGCAAAAATGGCAATGCAACTGATTAAATATACGGCAATGAGGTCTTTTACGAAAACAGCGGTGAAAGCTGTAAGATTAAGCAGATTGACAAAGAGATATACAGCAATATAAATAAAATATAATTGTATGCCGCGTGTAGGCAAATAGTCTGTGTTGCCACGCCACAAAACATATCCCAAAAGTCCGTATGCAACCACCAAGCGGACAGACAAGGGACCTACATGAACTCCTCCTAAGAATATTAACGGAAAAACGATGAGGAAAGATACCACGATCCATTTGATTTGATCTATAAATGTCATCTCTTTCATTTTTATGTTTTTTATTCTATAGAAGGACTGTTGTATGAAGAAAATGTTCTAACTCTATACGATTGCCTCGTGCTAGTTCTATCAGACATTGATTCAATGCATAATGCGATGAGCGGAAAAAGGATTCCAACCTGTTTCCAATATCAGAACCAATGGCAGATAGTGCAACACAGTTGTGTTCATTCTCAGCCATTTTGTGAAGACGGGGTGTCTTCGGATGTGTCCAAACAGAGAACGTGTTCTTTCCGAGAGCGAGTGATGTGATGCCAACGTGGAGTTTCGTCGTGATGATATATTGCGATGAATTAATGGTATGAATCAGCTCCTTGCATGTTTTGTATGGCTGTACGGTGTAGTTGACGCCTTCCCTGTCGAGGTATGCTCGGGCAGTGGCAAAGGATGGCTCATCATACCAACGCTTTTGACTGTCGCTTATCAGGATAAAGTCAAATACGGGGAAAACCACTTTTGCTTTCTTGACGATGTTCTTTATTAGTAGCAAAAATGTGTCTTTATTTTGTGGCAAATGTAGGACAATCCGCGTTCTTCCTCCAAAATCGCTGTTAGGCTTAATGATGTCAGAAAGAGTTAATACAGCATCTGCTGACAGGACAGCATTTTGGATGCCATGCGAAGAGAGGAATGCCAGCGACTCCTCATTGCGGACAACAACAACAGATGCATGTTTTGCCAGCCAAATACAGAACTTGCGAAACCAGCAAGAACTGATAGGACCAAATTCGACACCTATGATTGCAAAGGGAATATGAAAGAGAACTGCCATAAGTCCGATGATGCCGTGTCTCAGAAAGTTTCGCATAGCCCATCGCTGATGGTGTTTTGGCTTTTCACCGAAATAACCGCCTCCGCAGAATATGAGCGCTTTGGAGCGAAGCAGATTCATTATGCCTGTCATGTCGTATTCAAGGTCTGGAGCCGCGCTTCGTGAACCCAAAGGCATGTTGATTAGTATATCGGGACAGGAGTCGCGAATCCACTTAGCAAAAAGATTAACTAAAAGGATATCGCCATAGTTGTTCCCGAAATAGGAACCATGAAGGCTGATTATATTTTGTTTCATCTTAGTTATGTAGAATCTTTTTTGTTATTCTTTTAACCATAGCGATTGTCTGGGCACGTTCATCTTTCGATAATCCTATAAGATATGCACTCGAGGCTGTAAAACCAATAATCAGAGGGATGGAGACGATATGCATAAATAATGTGTTGACATATTGCATGAGTGCAATGATAACTGCAACACTAAGTACTGTAGATGTGAGTAAAGGAAAAACTATATCCCGAAGATAAGAATTGATTGTGAGAGTAGGGATTTTTTTCTTTGCAAAATGAAGACGAACACCAAAGACGGCAAGCATGATGAAGATTTTGATATACATGGCCGTGATAGGTGGCATGCCCACAGAGAATAAGGCATATAGGATGATGAGGTCGGAAACGAAAACTAGGCCTGTTGTAATCTGGAACGCTTTGATGTCTCCACTCGACATAACACAAAAGTTCAGGGGAGAGGAAGATGCTTGCAGAATGCCGCTCACAATCATCAAAGTGCAAAAATCGGCTGAATATTGCGGAACTTCTGTGAGCCAGAAATTAAGAATCATATCGAGATTAAATATCAATGGCATGGATATGATGGTCAGCAGGAAAAAGGAGATTTTAGTTGTCCCATAAACAAGCGAGCGAAGAAAAATAAAGTCTTGTGCAGCGTATGACTTGGTTATTTGTGGGTTGAATGCTGTCTGAAAGCTATTCGTAAAGTTCAAAACCGCACGATTGACTTGTGAGGCAATTGCCATGGCTGCATTCACTGTGACGCCATAGAACTGATTCACCAAAATAATGTTGCCCTGATTGGTCGCGATAATGAGTGTATGTCCGAATAGAGCCCAGCCTATATAGTCGAACATTTGCCTTACGAGACGCTTCTCCCAATAAAGCTTTAAAGTGACTTCACTGAAACTCCTGATACAAAACACAATGTATGCAAGCAGGTTTAATGCGTTGATAGAGCAAATGCAGACAGAATAGAGAATGAGACGACTGGTCGGTGCATGAGCAATCAAGAGGGCTGCACAAAGATTAAACACAGCATCCATAATGCTGACAAAAGCAAAGAACCCCATTTCCTCGTGTGCAATGATGCAGGCACTGAAGGGGATTGTGCAGATGGTGAATGACAAGCTAATGACTGCTGCATGATAAACGCAATTCGCCGCAAACTCCCTGCCTTCGGGTATGTTGACGTGATAATTAAGGAACCAAAGTCCGATTGTCTCTGTCAAAAGAATAGCACACAGGGCTATCAGTAAATGAATTGTTAGGGAAACGCTAAATGTTTCTTTAAGTCTGCCTGTATCTTGAGCCATTTCAACATTCAGGAAACGCTGGGTACACTTTTCCATGGATGTGCGCAGAAAAAGGAACAAGCCCACAACACCAGCAATAACATTGTACAAGCCGAAATCTTCTGCTCCTAATGCTTTTAAGACGACACGTGAAGTGTACAGCGTGATAAGCATTACGACTATCATGCGTATGTATAGCACAACCGTATTCTTCGCTATGCGCTTCTTGTTGCCAGTATGCTCACTGTTTGCCATTAGCTGTCGATGTGTTGTCTTTTATTCTCGCCCCTAATCTTTACTGCTTGGTGTCATAGTACTTTGCGTACCACTGGGCGAAGGCGCGGAGGCCTTGGCGGAGTGGGGTGGAGGGGCGGAAGCCGAAGTCTTGTTCAAGTGGGGTGGTGTCGGCGTAGGTGACGGGCACGTCGCCGGGTTGCATGGGGACGAGCTCCTTGTGGGCTTCGAAATCGTAGTCAGCCGGGAGCACACCTGCGGCGATGAGTTCCTCCTGCAGAATGGTGACGAAGTCCAAAAGGTTCTCGGGCGAACTGTTGCCGATGTTGTAAACCTTGTAGGGAGGAACTGGTAGGCCGTCTTCGCCGTTCTGTTTCTCGGGCGCATGTTGCATGACGCGGACAACGCCTTCCACGATGTCATCGACGAAAGTGAAGTCGCGCTTGCAATTGCCATAGTTGAAAATCTGGATGGTCTTTCCTTCGCGGAGCTTGTTGGTGAAGCCGAAGTAAGCCATGTCCGGACGTCCCGCCGGACCATAGACGGTGAAGAAGCGGAGGCCGGTCGAGGGGATGTTGTAGAGCTTCGAGTAGCAATGGGCAAAGAGCTCGTTGCTCTTCTTCGTGGCGGCATAGAGGCTGATAGGATTGTCCACTTGGTCGTCTGTAGAGAAAGGTATCTTCGTGTTCCCGCCATAGACGCTTGAACTGCTGGCATAGACGAGGTGTTCGACGCTGTGGTTCCGACAGGCTTCTAGAATGTTGTAGAAGCCGATGATGTTGCTCTCGATGTAGGCGTCGGGGTTGGTGATGCTGTAGCGCACACCTGCCTGGGCAGCAAGGTTGACGACAACGGCGGGCTTGTATTCCGCGAAGAGGCTGTCAATGCAAGTTTTGTCGGCAATGTTTCCCTTGATGAACACCCAGTCACGACCGAGAGCTTCTATCTTTGCCAGACGTTCTTTCTTGAGGTTCTCGTCGTAATAGTCGGTCATGGAGTCGATGCCGACGACTTTGATTTGCCTGAAGTCTTTGAGCAGCCGCATGACGAGGTTGCTGCCGATGAAGCCGGCTGCTCCCGTTACAAGAACGGTCTTGCCTTCGAGGGAAATGTTGTATTCGACCATGGTTCCTTTTCGTTTATGCACATACCTCTGGTGCTTTGGGGGTTGTGTAAGATGCTAATCCCCAAACGATTATGCTTCTAGTGCGAGTTTCCTGTGCAGCAAGAGCTTGACAGAAAACTACTTTTGCTCTGCAAAGATACGTCTTTTTATAATAATGTACAAGTAATTCCCCCAAAAATACGACTTGGGAAAAGGTAATGTGGCTGTATGTGATGGTTCACATCCCAGCTCGTTTTTGTCAACGCCACATGGGGAGTTGTTTGCATGGTCATGATGTTGCAAAGAACATGGCGTGCCACGGCGCCAAAAAAGAAAGGTTGAATGTTGCGTCTTAATGTTTCTGCCAGACACGGACGTAGTCAACCTCCATTGTCAGAGGGAGCGCCGATTCGTCTATGCCTTTTTCGTTGCTCCATGCCACTATGTTGTTTTTACAGGTGGATAATCTTCCGTCGTGTGCCGTCAGAGTAAAAGACAATGTTTATTCCTTTTTGCAAGTTTTTATGTTTCTTGCCTGTCGTGTCATAAATGGCTACAATTGTGCTGTTGACGTTAGATGGAGTAGAAATAGCATCTGCTATGTTTGCGTTGGTTGCTATGAAGGTGATGGAATCGCCTGGGGTGCATGATGCCAGCGTTGGCTGTATCTTTGCTGTATTGTAAACATAAGTGGACTCGTTGCCATTCGCGTGTGTAACACTCATAACCCATGCTGCATCTTCCGTATCCGAGTACAGAGAAAGAGGGAAGGACGTGAACCATGCGCCATCAAACCGACCTGTGCAAAGACCTGTATTACAAATGGTTATACCCCCCCCATACTCTTCTAGAGGTTCTGCTGTAACGCAGACAGGGATTACATCCCCAAGAGAAAAGTACTCGGCCATTTGCTGATACACATGTTTGGGGCGTGTGTTGATATAGTCACAGAAGCTATTGATGTATTTGTTGTGCTTCTTGAGAGAAGACATGTTATTGTATGCCTCATAGGTGGGGACTAATTCGTCGAGTATTTCATCGTCCATCTGGTGTACTATAGGGATACATATGTCTGGGCGTAAAAAGTCACCTAAATAGGTGGCGTATGTGGCGATGAAGCGTTCACGGAATTCTGGAAATGACATCATCTTTTCATATATAAATCTGGATAGAATGGTTCTTTCTCTATTGGAGAGTTCGTATTCCGGGTCCTCTTCATTGTCTGTGCCTAACATGTATTTGAACATGTTAAATGAGGCATCGTATTTCCATATGTAATCCAAATCTTTGAGAATCCAGTTCCATCGGTGGCCATCTGCGGTCTGCCTCCATATTGCAATGTTATTATGTGGGAAATCTGTGTTGGAGCTATAGCATTCTGCAATGAAGACGTTCAAGAAGTTTTCTTCGTTCAACATATGGGTTATTTCATCATAAGTAACATCGTCCCTATGGTATGTTTTGTAAAACTCATTAAAAAGGGGCGTGTCCTTCATAACTCCTTTCCAATAGTTTCCGGCTGAGGCTATTTCTATATCCTCTTCATCATAACCATAATTACCCGAGACATAGTCCTCATTAGAACGCTCTCGAAAGCCGAAAACACCTTTGTAGCTGCCATTGATATAGACGATAGCAGGCTCATAGGCTTGCCAGTCTATTTCTTCGAGGTTTGTTCCAAAGAATTTCTGCACTGCTGCATCATTAATGCGAGCCAAATAGCATGCTTGCCCCCCATTCCTCAGCATAAAAGATTTGACACTGGTAACATCTGGTTTGTCTCGCCAAAAATTGCCTGTGAAGTTTTTCTTGCCAAAACGTTTCTTCGCATAACATTTGATACTTTTTTGCAGAAGCTTTCTTGAGCCACCTCCGGCTACAGCTATCTCACCACATTGGTTGAAGACTGTAGTGCCGTGTTCTGTGTCAAAAAACTCGAAGTTTGCAGGGCGCCGCCAGTCGTAGGTGTAATTCGGAACCCCATTTGTGCTATCGGCGGATAAGATGCCTTCCTCGCTGCTGTATAGGAATGTGTTGTCTGTTGTAACGCAGACAACAGGCAACTTTGTTTCTCTCGGATGAAAGATATAGGAGTGTGTGGTGGAGCGGGAAGGCAACATCTGGCTTGATAGCAGTTTGGCTCGGATGACCATACTTTCATTCACGTTGATGGTGAAATGTGTGTCATTGCTTGACTCCCAAGTCGGTTCGCTGCCGTCTGTGGTTAGATATATCCGTGTGTCGTCAGGCACGCCCTCTGGCAAACTGATGGATATTGTTTCTGGGCTCGTCATAAGGTGACCTGTAGAAGAGAACAATGGAGCAGGAAGTACCTCACTGCTTCCTATGCTATTATTGGGTTCTCCAGGTGTTGGCGTGAGTTCGTGTTGCCACTCATTGCTGCCATCCGTTATTCGTCCAAAGGCTACATTGGGCGCGGGCATCTTGTTATAGAAAACGGAATCAATAGCAATTCTTTGGTTATTGAAAAGAAACAGGGCACCTTTGCCTGATTCCAGATTGAAGTCGTAATGGAAGGGAATCCCTGTTGTCTTGTCGCAATAGAGTAATAAATGTCCTCCTGGCTCAATGAATGTCGCGGATGATGACAAAGGATAGCTCTCGCTATATATGTTGGAATTCCCGATGCGATATTTGTTGATTTGTAATTTGTTCTCACTTCCATTGTAAAGTTCCACCCATGAATCGGGAAAGTCGTGGTTAACCATTATGAAGTCAACATTGGACTGCATCAGTTCATTGATGACGAGCTGACCTTGTGCCAAAGTGGTAAGATGAAGAAGCGAGGCAACAAATGCCATGAGGAGATGGCGTTGTATTACTTTCATCCTGTTCATTATTTTGGTGCTAGACTTTATAATCCCACATGTGGGTGTGCGTGCTTACTTTTGCCAGACACGGACGTAGTCAACCTCCATTGTGAGGGGCAAGGCGGTTTCGTCGATGCCTTTGTAGCCGCCCCAGTCGCCGCCCCAAGCCACGTTCAGGATAGGGTAGAAGGCTTTGTTGAAAGGCCATGTGTCGTTGTTGCCTTGATGGTCGTTCTCGAAGTATAGCTGCTCCTTGCCGTCAACGTATGTGCGGATATAGTCTTCCGTCCATTCCAAGGCATAGATGTGGAAGCTGTCTTCTGCTCCTTCGCAATAAAGGTGGTGAGTTTTCTGCGTCTTTGCTGGGTGGTTGTAGGCGGCACAATGGATGCTGCTGGAAACGTCGTTGGCATCCACACCGACCTCCTCCATGATGTCTATTTCTCCACCGGCAGGCCATCTGCCGCCGCTGACGGGCATCATCCACCAAGCAGGCCAAGTACCCTTGCCTTTCGGGAGTTTGATGCATGCCTCAATGTAACCATATTTGAAGCCTACAGAGCGATTTCCATACAGACGTCCGCTGTAGATTTTGTCGTCTTCTCGGAACGTATAAATCCTCAAAGTGCCCTTCTTGCATTCTGCAACTTTCCTGCCTTTGGGACTATGGGCTTTGACATAGGTTTGCAATTCGTGGTTTACCCATCCTGCGTTTGCAACCTGATAAACCCAGCGGGAGGAATCAAGTTTGGATGTGGAGAACTCGTCGTGCCATACCAGTTTGTAATCAGGGAAGGGGCAGGAGTTTATCTTTTTGCTGTGACTCAAAAGAGGTGCAGCAAAAGCCACTATAAGAAGGATGTGTTTTGCTATATTCATATTCCTGAAAACATAAGTGTTAGTATTATTCCTTTATTTCTTTACTCCAACTATCTGCGTAGGTGGAAGCTCAGCTTTTCGCTTGTCGGTTTCTGTAACGATGCGAGCCGCCAGTTGCATAAAGGCTTGACCTGTAATGCTGGCAGGATTAGTGGCTGCTGGAACTCCGTTGTCGCCACTCTCGCAGATGTCCTGAACGACAGGAATTTGTGCCAGCAGAGGCACTTGCATTTGTTCTGCCAGCTCTTTGACACCTTCTTTGCCGAAGAGGTAATAGCGTTCTTCTGGATGCTGTGCAGGTGTGAACCACGACATGTTTTCTACAAGGCCAAGGATGGGGACGTTGACCTTCTCGTTCTGATACATGTCAATACCTTTGCGAGCATCGGCCAATGCTACCTGCTGAGGTGTGCTGACGATGACGGCACCAGTAATGGGAATGGTTTGTACGAGTGTGAGATGGATGTCGGAGGTGCCTGGAGGCGTGTCAAGGATGAAGTAGTCGAGGTCGCCCCAACTTGCATCACCGATGAGTTGTTTAAGGGCATTACAGGCCATTCCTCCGCGCCACATGATGCCTTGTTCTGGATTAACGAAGAATCCGATACTCAGCATCTTAACTCCATATTGTTCGACAGGAACTATAAGGTCGCGTCCGTCGATGTTCTCGCTATAGGAACGAGCGTCTTCTGCGTGGAACATCTTGGGTACGGACGGGCCGAATATGTCGCAATCGAGTAGTCCTACGCGCATACCCATCCTTGCCAATGCTACAGCCAGATTGACAGCAACTGTGCTCTTGCCTACGCCACCTTTGCCGCTGGATACGGCGATGATGTTCTTTACGCCCGGCAATAGGTCGGGCAGGTCGGGACGTGGTGCTTGCAGGGTACGTGTCTTTATTTCTACTTCTGCATCCTTGCAAGCGTATGCATGAATGGCAGCTTCGGCGGCCTTCAGTACGCTGCGAATGAAGGGGTCGGTGGGCTTGTCGAAGATGAGGGTGAAGGATACGCTAAGTCCAGCGATTCGCATATCATCATCCACCATTTTCATCTCCACGATGTTCTTGCCTGTTCCGGGGTAGCGGACGGTGGCAAGGGCATCAAGTATGAGTTGGGGATATAAGTCCATTAAAGTTGAGAGTTGAAAGTTATTCTCTTTCCCAAAGCACAACGCATTCTTCTTTCCGGGAGCGGGGCACGTCGATGAGGCGTTGGTTGCTACTGCCTCGGAAGAGCAGGTCTTCATCGCGCAGGGATTGAACGAAAGGACCATCTACGAGAATGTCAACATATTTCAGGAGCCGTTGTGCCGCTTCATCGTGTAATAGATTTTCGTAGCGAAAACCTGTGTAGCACCAGATGGTTTTGTCTGACTCCTCCTTTATGCGTGCTGCAAGTTCGGCAAAGCCTTCTGCCTGATAGAACGGGTCGCCACCAGTGAAGGTAACATCGGCAAAGGGGTCTGACAAAATCTCCTGCATGAGGTCGTCCGTCGTGCGGTCTTCACCAACACCAAATGCCCACGACTGCGGATTGTGGCAGCCTGGGCATTGGTGCTGACAACCAGCACAGTAGATGCTCGTGCGGAAGCCCGGGCCATCTACTGTGGTGTCGTGCAGAACTTTGAGTACATTAATCATGCACTACGCGGTCGTTGAGCTCAGAGAGCTTGGCTTTGTTCCATCGGTCGGTAGTACCCACGAGGTAGCCTGTAATGCGTTGCAGGCGGTCAATGTTCGTGCTGCCGCACTTCGGACAGGTGTCCATTATCTTTTCTGCGTTCTCGTAGCCGCAATCCATGCAGCGGTTGCGTGTGTGGTTGACGCTTCCGTAACCGATGTTGTACTTGTCCATCATATCCACAATACGCATCACAGCTTCGGGATTGTGAGTGGCATCGCCGTCAATCTCCACATAGAAGATGTGTCCGCCGCGAGTAAGCTCGTGGTAGGGAGCCTCTATCTGTGCTTTGTGCAAAGCCGTGCAGTGGTAATAAACGGGCACATGGTTGGAGTTGGTGTAGTAGTCGCGGTCGGTAATGCCAGGCAGGATGCCGAACTTCTCACGGTCGCGTTTTGTGAAGCGGCCTGCAAGACCTTCTGCGGGAGTAGCCAAGATACTGTAATTGTGCTGGTAACGCTCGCTGAACTCGTTGGCGCGGTCGCGCATGTAGGTGACAATCTTCAAGCCAAGTTCCTGTGCCTCTTCGCTCTCGCCATGATGTTTGCCAGTCAGGGCTACGAGACATTCTGCCAATCCGATGAAGCCGATGCCGAGTGTGCCTTGGTTGATGACAGAGGCAATGGTGTCGTTGGGGCCGAGATTCTCGCTGCCCAGCCAGAGACCTTTCATCAGCAAGGGGAACTGCTTGGCGAAGGCTGTCTTCTGAAATTCGAAGCGATCATGCAGCTGTTGTGCTGCGACATCCAGCATGTTGTCAAGTTTGGCGAAGAAGGCGTCGACGCGATCCTGCTGGTTTTCAATACCCATGCACTCGATGGCAAGCTTCACGATATTCATTGTGGTAAAGCTCAAGTTGCCACGACCGATGCTCGTCTTGGGACCGAAACGGTTCTCGAAGACACGTGTGCGGCAGCCCATTGTGGCCACCTCCCACTTGTAGCGTTCTGGGTCGTCCTCTCTCCAGTTTTCGTTGAAGTTGTAGGGAGCGTCGAGATTGACGAAGTTGGGGAAAAAGCGGCGTGCTGTCACTTGGCAGGCATACTTGTAGAGGTCGTAGTTGCGGTCTGTGGGCAGATAGCTGAGGCCTTTCTTCTTCTTCCAAATCTGGATGGGGAAGATGGCTGTCTCGCCATTGCCAACACCCTCGTAGGTGCTACGGAGAATCTCTCGAATGATGCAACGGCCTTCTGCGCTGGTGTCTGTGCCGTAGTTGATGCTGGAGAATACAACCTGGTTACCGCCACGGCTGTGAATTGTGTTCATGTTGTGGATGAATGCCTCCATTGCCTGGTGCACACGCCCAACCGTCTTGTTAATGGCATGTTGCTTGATGCGCTCGCGTCCCTGAAGACCATCAAGAGGAATGTTCAGGAAATCGTCAATTGGAGCATTATAAAGTTCGCTGTAGTCCTCGGCATAGAGGTCTTCGAGCACCTTAACTTCCTCAATATAAGAGGAGCGGACATAAGGAGCCAAATAGTAGTCGAAAGCGGGGATGGCCTGGCCTCCGTGCATCTCGTTCTGGACGGTCTCCATGCTGATGCAGCCGAGAATACTGGCCGTTTCGATGCGTTTAGCGGGACGGCTTTCGCCATGTCCAGCCTGGAAACCATACTTGAGGATGCGGTCAAGTGGATGCTGAACGCAGGTGAGCGACTTGGTGGGATAGTAGTCCTTGTCGTGGATGTGCAGATAATTGCCCTGCACGGCCTCCTTAGCACTTTCGCTCAGCAGGAAGTCGTCAACAAAGGGTTTCGTGGTTTCGCTGGAGAACTTCATCATCATGCCGGCAGGGGTGTCGGCATTCATGTTGGCGTTCTCGCGCGTGACATCATTATTTTTTATATTAATAATTTCGAGGAAGATGTCGCGTGTCTTGGCTTTGCGTGCTACGCTACGCTGGTTGCGGTACTTGATATATGCCTTTGCCACATCCTTACGGGCACTCTTCATGAGTTCATTCTCCACCATGTCCTGGATTTCCTCCACGGTCATTTGGCTCTTACCCTTCATGGTGATGCGGTCGGCAATTTGCTGGATGAGTACGTTGTCCTCACCCTCCTCAGTGGTCAGCATTGCTTTACGGATGGCTGCACATATCTTCTGCTCGTTGAAGCCAACGGTGCGTCCATCTCTCTTTTTGACTGTCTGTATCATTTCTTTTTATGTGTTTATAAATTGATTTTTCGATTTAGCGGTGCAAAGGTAGGCAAAAGGTATAATCTGTGCAAGCGAAAAGGCAAAAAAGTTATCTGTTTTGGAAGATTTTTTAATTACGAAAAATAAAAAGTTTTCCAAAAGTTTTTGTAAGTGCCTGCGTTTCAATAAGAAATGTTTTGATACTAAACAAAAAGTTTTCCAAAACGAAAAACTATGTTGCATGACTGTTAGATAATCAGCGCATTATGAAGCGTGTATGACTCTTTTGCTAAATTTGACTCTATGTTTACGAAATCATATCCTTTTCATTTTTTTAAATTCCTTAGCTTCTTAGTTTCTGATTTTATTTGTATCTTTGCACCCGAAATTAAAAAATAGCACATCAAATTGTATGGAAGATATGAACAAGCATAGGACTATACTAACGGTAACGGTTGTTGTTGCAGGCCTTGTTATTGGTTTCCTTCTTTATTCAATGTATAAGCAAATGCAGGAAAATAGGCAGATGCTTGAATTGGCAGAGATGGACAAACGCGAGATGGAGAATGAATACGAGCAATTTGCCATGCAGTATAACGAGATGATGACGCAGATAAACAATGACTCGCTTGCGCACCAGCTCGAAATGGAACAGAAGCGTACTGAGGAACTGCTGGAAGAATTGAAGCGAGTTAAGAGTAGCGATGCTGCGGAAATCATGCGCCTGAAGAAAGAATTGGCCACGTTAAGAGAGGTGCTTCGCAGTTATGTTTTACAAATCGATTCGCTCAATCGTATGAACGAGGCTTTGGCACAGGAGAACTCTAACCTCAAGACACAAAATGCCCAGGCACAGCAACACATCTCTAATCTCTCAGTTGAGAACGAAACGCTTTCCGATAAGGTTGCTATCGCCAGCCAGCTTGATGCTACAGGTATCTATGCCGAGGGTCGCAATAAGAAAGGAAAGGCTGCCAAGAAGATAAAGGATGTCAAGAAGTTCGTGATTGGCTTCAGTATTGCACGCAATGTCACCACAGCAACAGGCATCCGAAGTCTTTACGTCCGCATCACGACACCTACAGGCGATGTCCTTTCCAAAGGAGGTACCTTTACCTACGAAAACCGCCAGCTTGAATATAGCATCCGCAAAGATATTGAATATACAGGCGAGGAGCAGAGCGTCGTGGTTTATTGGGATGTGGCAGAGGCTTTGAGCGCAGGCAACTATCGTGTTGACATCTTTGCCGACGGACAGAATATCGGCACCACTAATTTTGCTTTTGACAAGTAATGGGCAAAGGAAAGCTGGCAAAGTTTGCAGAGATGGCACAGAACCCGTTGGTGGTCGAGTGTCCAATGGCTGCCGTCATGCAGGACGAGTTTCCTTTGCGAGGTCGTTGGCATGAGGATTTCTTTCACAGCGACAATCCTATCGTTCTGGAGTTGGGCTGTGGTCGTGGTGAATATACAGTGGGGCTGGGAAAGCAGATGCCGGACAAGAACTTTATCGGTGTTGACATCAAGGGAGCTCGCATGTGGACAGGAGCAAAGGAAGCCTTGCAGAGCGGCATGAAGAATGTGGGATTCCTGCGTACTAATATCGAGTTCATCCAACGTTTCTTTGCTTCGGACGAGGTCAGCGAGATATGGCTCACTTTCTCAGACCCTCAGATGAAGAAGGTTACAAAGCGCCTAACCAGTACATACTTCCTTGAACGATACCGTCAGTTCCTGCGTGATGGCGGTTTGGTTCATCTAAAGACCGACTCGAACTTCCTCTTCACATATACAGAGGAAATGCTCAAGGCAAATGGTATCAAGGCAGAAGTTGAAACAAGGAATCTTTACAGCCCTCTCTCAATCTCCTCTCAGGGACATGAGTATATCCAGCTCGCCAGTACAATTCAAACTTACTATGAGGAGATGTGGCGGGCACGCGGCATCGATATCAAATATCTGTGCTTCCGTCTGCGACAAGGCGTATCATTCGTTGAGCCAGAGGTTGAGATACCGCTTGACGAATACCGTTCTTATAGTCGCGAAAAGCGTAGCGGAAGCGAGAAACATATCTAATCTTTAACGTTTTAACAATTTAGCGTTTAACATCATACAAACAAGTATGCAAAGCATCAGGAACATAGCCATCATCGCACACGTCGATCACGGCAAGACAACCCTCGTAGATAAAATGTTGCTTGCAGGCAACCTCTTCCGCGAGAATCAACAGACAGGTGAGCTTATGCTCGACAACAACGAACTGGAGCGGGAACGAGGCATCACCATTCTCTCCAAGAACGTCAGTATCAACTACAAGGATACGAAGATAAACATTATTGATACTCCGGGGCACAGCGACTTTGGTGGAGAGGTAGAACGTGTGCTGAATATGGCAGACGGGTGTCTGCTTTTGGTGGATGCTTTCGAGGGGCCAATGCCACAGACACGCTTTGTGCTTCAGAAGGCTTTGCAGATTGGCCTCAAGCCTGTTGTTGTCATTAATAAGGTAGATAAGCCTAACTGTCGTCCGGAAGAAGTCTATGAGATGGTCTTCGACTTGATGTGCGACCTTGACGCAACAGAAGAGCAGCTCGACTTCCCTGTTATATATGGCTCGGCAAAGCAAGGGTGGATGGCAGAGGATTGGCAAACACCGACTCAGGACATCACCTATCTGCTTGACTGCATCCTCAAGTACATTCCTGAGCCCGAAGTGCTGGAAGGTACACCGCAGATGCTTATCACGAGCCTCGACTATAGCACCTACACAGGACGTATTGCTGTAGGGCGTGTTCATCGCGGCACTCTTCGTGAAGGTATGAATATCACGGTTGCCCATCGCAACGGCACAATGGAGAAGACGAAGATAAAGGAGCTTCATACCTTCACGGGTATGGGCAGACAGAAAACGCAGGAAGTCGGCTCTGGAGACATTTGTGCTATTGTCGGTTTGGAGCGCTTCGAGATAGGCGATACGCTTTGCGACTTCGAGAACCCTGAACCCTTGCCACCTATCAGCATTGACGAACCGACGATGTCCATGCTCTTCACCATCAATGATTCTCCCTTCTTTGGCAAAGAAGGCAAGTATTGTACAAGCCGTCATATCGGAGAGCGTCTTGATAGAGAGTTGGAGAAGAACCTTGCCCTTCGTGTTGAGGTGCCAGAGGGCTATACCGATAGGTGGATTGTCTCTGGTCGAGGCGTGTTGCATCTTTCCGTCCTCATCGAGACCATGCGTCGTGAAGGCTATGAATTGCAGGTCGGCCAGCCGCAAGTCATCTATAAGGTAATAGATGGCGTGAGATGCGAACCCATCGAGGAAATGACCATTAATGTGCCAGAAGAGTTTGCTTCGAAGATGATAGACATGGTCACGCGTCGCAAAGGCGAGATGACCAGTATGGAGAGCCAGGGAGAGCGAGTTAATATTGAGTTCCTCATTCCGAGCCGTGGCATCATCGGCTTGCGTACAAACATGCTCACGGCCAGCCAGGGAGAGGCCATCATCGCACACCGTTTCAAGGAGTATCAACCATATAGAGGCGATATTAACCGAAGAGTTAACGGGTCGCTGATTGCTCTCGAAAGTGGTAATGCCTACGCTTATTCCATCGACCATTTACAGGACAGAGGCCGATTCTTCATTGAACCTCAGGATCAGGTTTATGCAGGTCAGGTTGTGGGCGAGCACGTTCACGAGAACGATATTGTCATCAATGTCTGCAAGGCAAAGCAGCTTACTAACGTCCGTGCAAGCGGTACCGACGAGAAGGCACACATCATACCAGCCACCATCTTCTCTCTTGAAGAAGCCCTCGAATATATCAAGGCCGACGAATATGTAGAAGTCACGCCTAAGAGTATGCGAATGCGCAAGGTCATCCTTGACCATCTGGAGAGGAAGAGAGCAAATAAGGAATAAAAGCCTTCCCCCTTCCCCTCCAAAGGAGGGGTGAATCGTGACATGAATACTTTGCGTTTCTATACAGCATTTGCAATCTTCTGTGTGCTTTCCGTTCTCCCCTCCTTTGGAGAGGATGGGGGAGGCTGCTCTTGGGTTGCTACCGATGCACTTGGCCGCACGTTGCCTACTGCCGAGGAGTGTCCGTTCAAGACAGATAAAGCGCGAACTGTTGGTATTTTCTACATTACCTGGCATACGCCCGACCACCACGACGGTCAGCCCTATACTTATGATGTGACGAAGCGCATTGAAGCCGATTCGATGTGTACCAGAGGCAATCCCGACTTCCCCTATGCCACCTATCATTGGGGCGAACCGGAGTATGGTTATTTCCTCAGTCAAGACCGATACGTTATCTTCCACGACCTTTCCATGCTTGCCGATGCAGGCGTGGATGTTCTTATCATGGATGTTACCAATGCTGTCTGCTATTGGGACGAGTGGGAGGTTCTCTTCCAAACGATGCAGGAGATGAAGGCTTTGGGCAACAAAGTCCCCAAGTTTTGCTTCTGGGCATTTAATGGTAATGTTATCGATGTTGTGCAAAGCCTCTATGAGCGCTTCTATAAGACGCCTCGCTATCAGGATTGTTGGTTCTATTGGGAAGGCAAACCATTATTGCTTTATAATGCCACGCCCAGTGTTGATGCCAATCCAAATGGTGGGCAGAGGGATAAAGACTATAGCGACGAAGTCAAGCAGTTCTTCACCCTTCGGAATATGTGGTGGGGCTACCATAGTTGGGCAGGAGCTCCATACGTTGGAGGCGAGGACAAATGGAGCTTTGGTTACGAGCTCAATGATAAGAATGTGGCAGCACTCAAGCCTGAAGAACTGTGTTCAAAGCATCAAGGACGCTTGGAGGAAATGGCTGTAACGCCAGCTCAGCATCCCATCAGTATTACAGGAAAGAGCTGGCGAAGAGAGACAGGAGAGCCTGCTCTTGACGGTAAGGACATGCCTCTCCCGTTGGAGGGGTATGAGGGTGTGCCAACTCAATACGGTATCTACTTCCAAGACCGATGGGACGAAGCCTTGCAGGTCGATCCCGACTTCATCTATCTGAACGATTGGAACGAATGGACAGCAGGCAAGTACCAGAATGGGAAGGACCCGTCGGGGCAGGTGGAGATGCATATCGATTTCCTCGGCAGGAAGGATAATCCCTTCTATTTCGTTGACCAGTATAATGCAGAGTTCAATCGTACCATTGCCCCTATGAAAGGCGGTTGGACGGATAACTACTATATGCAGATGGTACAGAATATCCGCCGCTACAAGGGCGTGGCTCCAATGCCTGTTCATCAAGGCTATCAGCATATCAAACTTGATGGAATTCTTGACGAGTGGGAACCCGACAGCAGTTTCCTCGACACCCGAGGCGACGTCCTGCATCGTGACCATGACGGTTACGGCGACCATCATTATATTGACAATAGCGGGCGTAACGACATAACACGCTGTCTTGTTGCAGTTGACAAGCGTAATGTCTATTTTGCTGCCGAGACAGCCGAACCCCTGTCGCCCAGCACGGATGAGAACTGGATGCTTCTGCTCATTGATGCCGACGAAGACGGAGAATACGAGTATGTCATTCATAAGTCACAATTGATAAAGTCAAAAGGAGAAAGCCAGAGCGTTGATATGACTGTTGGGGAAAAGAGTCTTGAAATAGCTATACCTCGTAAACTTCTTGGAAAGACAGGCAAGCAGATTAGCCTTCGCTTCAAGTGGGCAGACAATCCGAGTAATCCTGACGACATCATCAGCCTTTGTACCACAGGCGATACTGCTCCCAACCGACGTTTTGCCTATCGTTTCCTTTGGGAGAAGAAATAAAGATTAGAAATGGAAGACTGCATACAAATAAAAGGCGCTCGGGTAAATAACCTGAAGAATATAAGCCTGGAGATACCACGAGGCAAGCTTGTGGTGATTACAGGCCTGAGCGGAAGCGGCAAGAGCAGCTTGGCTTTCGATACGCTTTATGCTGAAGGGCAGCGGCGTTATGTTGAGAGCTTGAGTGCTTATGCCCGCCAGTTCTTGGGACGCATGAACAAGCCTGAGTGCGACTACATTAAGGGTATTCCGCCTGCTATCGCTATCGAGCAGAAGGTATCGAGCCGTAACCCGCGAAGCACGGTTGGCACAAGCACCGAGATTTACGAGTACCTTCGTCTTTTATTTGCTCGTGTCGGTCATACTTTTTCGCCTGTGAGTGGCAAGGAGGTGAAGCGTCACACCACAGAAGATGCCGTTCAATGTATGCTCTCTCAACCCGAAGGAACGAAACTGATGGTGATGTGTCCCATTACCCTGCCTGATGAACGTACCCTCGAACAACAGTTGGAGATGTACCGCAAGAGCGGCTTCGCAAGAATCTTTGCTGGCGGCGTAGTCATGCGCATTGAGGAAGTCAACTCTCAGCTCTCAGCTCTCGACTCTCAACTTTATTTAGTTGTTGACCGCTTAACTGCCAATAGCGACCGCGATACGATTGCCCGTCTTGTCGATTCATGCGAAACGGCTTTCTATGAAGGACGCGGGACGGCGATTCTGCAATTCGTTCCGAGCAACGAGAGGCACGTTTTCAGCACGCGCTTCGAGGCAGACGGCATCACCTTCGAGGAGCCAAGCGACAAATTATTTGCCTTTAACTCGCCCATAGGTGCCTGCCCTGAATGCGAAGGCTTCGGCAAGGTCATCGGCATAGACGAGCAAATTGTCATCCCCAATACAGCCCTGAGCCTCTATGATGGGGCAGTGGTTTGTTGGCGAGGCGAGAAGATGAGCGAATGGAAGGACTGGTTTATCCGCTTCAATTCCGAGCGTGGCTTCCCTATCTTCAAACCTTATTTTGAGTTGACACAAGAGGAAAAAGACTGGCTGTGGCACGGGTGCCCACAAACACCTTCTGCCTCCTCCTTGAAGGGGGAAAGCGTATCTCAGGGCATGAAGCTCGAAAAGTTGGGTGGGGCAGACGTCCTTGTGCCTGAGAGTTGGAACATCTTTCCCGAGGAAAGAGAGTGGGGCTTGCTCTCCATAGACGCCTTCTTCGAGTTCCTGCGGCAGGGACAGTATAAGATACAGAACCGCGTGATGCTGGCCAGGTATCGTGGCAAGACGACTTGTCCAAAGTGTCACGGCACCCGCCTTCGCCCTGAGGCCAACTATGTGAAGGTAGGCGGCAGGAGCATTACGGAACTGGTCAACATATCGGTCAGCGAGTTGTTGCCTTGGGTGGAAAGCCTTAAACTTAGCGAACACGAAGAGCAGATAGCGAAGCGCATCCTGACTGAAATCAAGAACCGACTGCAGTATCTGCTGGATGTAGGCTTGGGTTATTTGACGCTGAACCGTCCCTCCAACAGCCTTTCGGGTGGCGAGAGCCAGCGCATCAACCTTGCCACCTCTCTTGGCAGCAGTCTTGTGGGCAGCCTCTATATCCTCGACGAACCAAGCATAGGCCTGCATAGTCGTGATACAGAGCGGCTTATCAAGGTCTTGAAACAGCTTCGCGACTTGGGCAATACGGTTGTTGTCGTAGAGCATGACGAGGAAATCATCCGTGCTGCCGACTGGCTCATCGACATAGGTCCCGAGGCTGGTCGGTTAGGAGGAGAGGTCGTGTATCAGGGAAAGACACCCTCTGGCTCCCCCTTAAAGGAGGAGAAATGGAAGTCTTATACCTTTGATTTCCTCACAGGAAAGGAGATAATCCCGTTGCCCGTCAGCCGTCGCAAGTCGAGCAGCTATATCGGGGTGAAGGGTGCGAGAGCCAATAACCTGAAGGGTATCGATGTCCGCTTCCCGTTGGGCGTAATGACCTGTGTGACAGGCGTTAGCGGTAGCGGAAAGAGCAGCCTCGTGCGTGACATCTTCTATAATGCCATGAAGCGGCAGCTCGATGAGGTCGCTGACCGTCCGGGAGAGTTCCTGCGCCTGGAGGGCGACACGAGGATGGTGAGCGCGATTGAGTTCGTTGACCAGAACCCCATCGGCAAAAGCACCCGCTCGAATCCCGTCACCTACGTCAAGGCTTGGGACGAGGTAAGGAAACTCTTTGCTGCTCAGCCCCTTGCACAGCAAATGGGATATACGCCCGCTTACTTCAGCTTCAATACAGACGGCGGTCGTTGTGAGGAATGCAAAGGCGAAGGAACCGTCACCATCGAGATGCAGTTCATGGCCGACCTCGTTTTGCCTTGCGAAAGTTGTCACGGGCAGCGCTTCAAGTCCGAGATACTGGATGTGCGTTTCCACGATAAGAACGTCTGCGACATACTCGATATGACTATCAATCAGGCGATTGAGTTCTTCTCGGAGCACAATCAGAAGCGTATCGTCTCGTTGCTCAAGCCTTTACAAGATGTCGGTCTTGGCTACATCAAGCTTGGTCAGTCGTCCTCGACGCTTTCCGGAGGTGAGAACCAGCGCGTGAAGTTGGCTTATTATCTCGGAATGGAGAAGCACAAGCCAACTATCTTCATCTTCGACGAACCCACGACGGGCCTCCACTTCCACGACATCCGCAAGCTGCTTGCAGCCTTTGATGCCCTCATTCATAGGGGGCATACCATCGTCATCATCGAGCATAACCTGGAGGTCATCAAGTGCGCGGATTATGTCATCGACTTGGGGCCTGAAGGCGGAGATGCCGGCGGAGCTCTCGTTGCAGCAGGCACTCCCGAGCAGGTTGCCGAGTGCGAGGACAGCTATACTGCCCGTTTCCTTCGCGACAAGCTGAAGTCTTAGGCGCCCTCCTCTGTCTCTTTCTTTTTAGGCATCCGTGCTGCGAGTCGCAACACGGCACGTTATGATTGCCAACATAACACGTTATGATGACCAACATAACACGTTATGTTTGCCAACGCGGCACGTTATGTAATTCGGAGAGCCTTGGGTGAGCTTACAGCTCGGCGAGGGCTTGGCACGCTTTTGACGGGTCGGGGGCAGCGAAGATGTAGTTGCCGGCTACGAGCACATCGGCTCCTGCTTCCTTCAACAGGCGGCCTGTTTCGAGGTTGACACCACCATCCACTTCGATAAGGGCCTTGCTGCCTGTGCGGTCGAGCAGCTTGCGCAGCTCTGCAACCTTCTTTAGGGTGTGGGGAATAAACTTCTGTCCGCCAAAACCAGGGTTGACGCTCATGAGCAAGACAAGTTCAACATCGGCTGCAATATCCTCGAGCACAGATACAGGAGTGGCAGGATTGAGCGTGACGCCAGCTTTCATGCCAGCCTCGTGTATCTGCCCGATAACACGATGCAGGTGCGGGCAGGCCTCGTAATGCACGTTCATCAGGTAGGTGCCAAGGGCTTTGACTTCGCCTATGAACTTCTCCGGCTGAACAATCATCAAGTGGACGTCCAACGGCTTTTCGCAGATGCGTGCCACATGTTTCAACACCGGGAACCCGAAAGAGATGTTTGGCACGAAGACTCCATCCATGACGTCGATATGTAGCCAATCTGCATTACTCCTGTTGAACCACTTCATCTCCTCTTCGAGATTGGCAAAGTTTGCAGAGAGCAAGGAAGGTGAAATCTTCATGTCAGGCAAGTGTAAAGATGTAGGGTTGCGGGCGGAATGTGCGGGCAAATTGTCGAATCTTTGCCAGAACTGCTGTGCTTGGCTGGAAATAGGGTAGAGGTAAAGCTTGTTCCATAGGCAATGGCTTAAGGGTTGGTTATATAAGAAGAACGGAAAAGGGACACGTTTTATTGTAGGAAGAAGTAGTTTTTTGAACGAATTTCACCTCTTCCTCTTATTTAGACTTTCACGAAATAGCAACAAGAAGGGCAGCAAATTAGTGCCCACTCAGTAACTCTATATAATTGCGAGGGTTAGGGGTATGGGGTATGTAGCTTTGTGGAGTAGGGTAGCGGAAGTAAACGTGGTGATTGTCAGAGGCTTGTAATCTTGCAAGAGCAACAAGTAAAGAAGTTTTTTGCACCTTTTCTCGATGCTTGAAAAACAGCGTGTTAGGCTTTGGAACTCAATTTGTGAAAGGACAAAACTTTTGGTGATTTCTGGAAATTGTAGTACCTTTGCAGTCGAATTCGCGAAAAAAAGAAGAGGAAGAAAACGGCATCCGTTGCCCAGGCAAATTACACATTATATATAATATATGTGCGCGAAGAAGAAAAGATGACTGAGAACAAACAGATATTATGGCAGCGTTGCATGGAAATGTTCCGCAGCAACGTTAGCGAACAGCAGTTCCAGACTTGGTTCTCCCCCATGAGAGTCAAGTCCTATGATGCTGTCCAGAAGGAGCTGACGGTGTTCATTCCGTCTCAGTTCTTCTATGAATATCTGGAGGAACACTTCCGTCGTCTCATCCATATCACCATAAGCCGTTTCTATGGCGAGGACGTTACGCTCACCTACGAGGTTGAGGTGGCCGACAATGTGACCGTTAATCAGGAGAGCGACAGCACGCTTGTGCCCGAGGCTGCACCCAGCAGTTTTGCCGCCAACCAGTCGCCCCAGTTGGCTCAGGCCGTAGGTATGCCTGCCGATTTGGACTCGCAGCTGAACGTGCGCCAAAGCTTCAGCAACTTCATCGAGGGCACGAGCAACAAGCTGCCCCGCAGCGTCGGTCAGGCCATAGCAGAGCATCCCGAGCAGATGACCTTCAACCCTCTCTTCATTTATGGCCCGAGTGGTGTCGGAAAGACGCATTTGGTGAATGCCATTGGTGTGCGCACTAAGGAGTTGCACCCCGATATGCGTGTCCTCTACCTGAGTGCTCATCTCTTCATGGTGCAGTTCACCGATGCCCGCCGCCGCAACATCTTCAACGACTTCATGCACTTCTACCAAAGCATAGATATGTTGATTGTGGACGATGTACAGGAGTTGGCAGGCTTGACGGGTACGCAAAACGCCTTCTTCCACATCTTCAATCACCTTCGTCAGAACGGCAAGCAGATTATCATGACCTGTGACCGTCCGCCTGTATCCCTGCAGGGTATGGAGGACAGGCTCATTACCCGTTTCAAGAGCGGCTTGATGGCAGAGATGGAAAAGCCGGAGGAACCCTTGCGCCGCAACATCCTTCACAGCATCGTGAAGCACGATGGCCTGAACATCCCGGATGAGGTCGTGAACTACATCTCCCATAATGTCAACAACAGCGTCCGTGAGCTGGAGGGCATCATTCACAGCCTCTTGGCATATTCCGTCGTCTATGGTAAGGACATAGACCTTGAATTTGCCAAGCGCATACTGGCAGGCCGCATCAAGATGGAGAAGAAGGATGTCACCATCGACCAGATTATCACCTGCACCTGTGAACATTTTAAGGTCAAGGAGGAAGAGGTCTTCGGCAAGAGCAGGAAGGCTAAGGTCGTTACCGTACGGCAGATGAGCATGTATCTGGCCCACAAGCATACGAAGCTGACGGCAAGCAAGATTGGCATCTACGTTGGCAACCGCGACCACGCAACCGTCCTGCATGGCATCAAGACTATAGACGGAAGGCTGAAGATGGAACAGAAGTTGCAGCAGGACCTCGAAGAACTGGAAGGCAAACTGATAGGTAAGTCACTATGAATATAAAGGAAAGAAGAACCATCCGCAAATATACTCAGCAGCCCGTCAGCGACGAGCTGCTGAATCGCTTAATAGAAGAAGCCTCGCATACGCAGACAATGGGCAACCTGCAGCTGTATAGCGTTGTGGTGACTCGCTCGCCTGCCATGAAGGAAATGCTGGCTCCTGCCCACTTCTTTCAACCTATGGTGACGCAGGCTCCTGTCGTGCTGACCATCTGTGCCGACTTCCGCCGCACCACCGATTGGTGCCTGCAGCGACAGGCAAACCCTGGCTATGATAATGCCTTGAGCTTCATCAACGCGGCTACCGACGCTTTGCTCTTTACGCAAACGTTCTGTTGCCTGGCAGAAGAGGCAGGCTTGGGCATCTGTTTCCTCGGCACGACCGTCTATCAGCCACAGACCATCATCAATGTCCTCGACTTGCCCGAACTGGTTTTCCCCGTTGCTACGCTTACTGTCGGCTGGCCCGCTGAGACGCCCAAGCAGAGCGACCGTCTGCCGCTCGAAGCCATCTTGCATCAGGAGACTTATGCCGAGTTTACCCCTGAACGTATTGATGCTTGCTATACGGAACGTGAAGCTCTGGCAGAAAACAAGCATTTCGTAGAGGTCAACGAGAAAGAGACTTTGGCACAAGTCTTTACCGACATCCGCTATACCCGCAAGGATAACGAGGCGATGTCCGAGTCTCTGCTTGCCACCCTCGTGGCTCAGAAATTCCTGAAGGCAGAGAGCTTGCCGGGCATTATCCCAGCTGTGGTAGAGCGCAGGCCTGAAGTCTTGGAATGTGATGTGGTTCGCTTCCAGAACAAGAAAGACAAGTGGGTGGCCTTCGTGGGACTCCTCGATGGCTCACCATACGAGATATTCACGGGTTTGCAGGACGACGAGGAAGGTATTGCCATTCCGAAGAGTGTCCAGAAGGGCTTCATTGTCAAGCATTATGACCGTGACGGGCAGAAGCGTTACGACTTCCAGTTCGTCAACAAGCGTGGCTACAAGACCACCATCGAAGGTTTGAGCGAGCGTTTCAATCCTAAATACTGGGACTATGCAAAGCTCATAAGTGGTGTGCTTCGCTACCGTATGCCTATCGACCACGTCATTCGGCTTATTACGTCTCTCCAGTTAGAGAACGACACCATCAACTCTTGGACGGCTGGTGTTGCCAGAGTGCTGAAGAAGTACCTGCCTGAATCACAGCAGACATTCGAGGATGAGATTATGGAATAGCCTTCCCTGCCCCTTAAGCGGAAATAAATGGTAAATGGCTAAATGGTAAATGAGAAATTGTGAGATAAGCATCAATCGCATCAAGGTATATGCCCATCATGGCTGCCACTCGCAGGAGCGCACCATTGGGGGCGATTTCTATGTCACCGTTTCGGCTTTGGCAGAAATAGAAGAGTCTGCTTGGCGAGACGACTGTTTGGAAGGTACGGTCGATTACTCCCGCTTCGTCAGCATCACCCGCCGCGAGATGGCTATCCCTTCTAAACTCCTTGAGCATGTTGCTGCAAGAATCGCATCTGCCGTACTCGAAGAATGTCCTCAGGTCTTAAAGGTCAGCGTCACGGTCGAGAAGGAGAACCCGCCATTGGGTGTGCTTTGCCAGGGAGCCAGCGTCAAGATAGAGCAAACGAGGTAATTGAAAGCGTCAAAGTGTTAAAACATTTAGACGTTGAAAGGTGAAAAGTGAAGGGTAAAGGTTAAAGATTGAAGAAATTAGAAATAATTCTTCGTTCTTCATTCTTCATTCTTCAATTTTTTTGTATCTTTGCGCCCGATTTATGTAAATACGCAAAGAATGGATAATATCGGATTAGGTATTGAATTGATGGTGGTAGGCATGAGTACCGTTTTCCTCATCCTGCTCATCGTTATTTGGGGCGGCAAGCTCCTCATCAAGGCAGTCAATAAGATTGCACCCGAAGAAGTGGTGGCTCCAAAGAAGAGCGCAGCTGCTCCTTCCGCTGTGGATGGCACCACGATGGCTGTGCTTCAGCAGGTTGTCAGCCAGATAACAGGCGGCAAGGGAAGCATTTCCTCCGTTAAGAGATTATAAGTAGTACATATTTTTCAAGATAACATAATGAAGAAAGAAGTTAAGTTCAGCCTGGTCTTTCGCGACATGTGGCAGAGTGCTGGTAAGTACCAGCCTCGCGTTGACCAGCTTGTAAAAGTTGCTCCCGCCATTATCAGGATGGGTTGCTTCGACCGAGTAGAAACCAATGGCGGTGGCTTTGAGCAGGTCAATCTGCTCTATGGCGAGAACCCCAACAGAAGTGTCCGCGAGTGGACCAAGCCCTTCCACGAGGCAGGCATTCAGACACACATGCTCGACCGTGCCCTCAACGGCCTCCGCATGAGTCCCGTCCCCAAGGATGTGCGTAAACTTTTCTATAAGGTTAAGAAGGCACAGGGCACGGACATCACCCGCATCTTCTGTGGCTTGAACGATACAAGAAACGTCATTCCTTCCATCGGGTATGCCAAGGAAGCAGGCATGATAGCACAGGCAAGTCTCTGCATCACCTATAGCCCAATCCATACGGTGGAGTACTATGTGAACCTTGCCAAGACCTTCATCGATGCCGGTGCTGACGAAATCTGCCTCAAGGACATGGCTGGCATCGGTCGTCCCGTGAGCCTCGGCAAAATTGTTGCGGGCATCAAGGCTTACAAGCAGGACATCGTTGTTCAGTACCATAGCCATGCGGGTCCTGGCTTCTGTATGGCATCTATTCTGGAGGTGGCAAAAGCTGGTTGCGACTACATCGATACTTCTATGTCGCCTCTTGCATGGGGTACAGGCCATGCCGACATCATTGCCGTGCAGGAGATGCTGAAGGATGCCGGCTTCCAGGTCAAGGACATCAATATGGAAGCTTATATGGAGGCACGTACCTTGATTCAGGAGATGTATGATGACTTCCTCGGCTATTATATTCCCAAACTCAATCACATCAACAACTCTCTGCTCGTCAAGCCCGGTTTGCCTGGCGGCATGATGGGTTCGCTGATGACCGACCTCGAGGACAACCTCAAGAGCCTGAACAAGTGGAAGGTGAAGAACAACCAGCCCGAGCTGACCACCGACCAGTTGCTCGTGAAGCTCTTCGACGAGGTGGCATACGTTTGGCCGAAGGTTGGCTATCCCTGCCTCGTGACACCTTTCAGCCAGTACGTCAAGAACCTGGCGTTGATGAACGTCATTCAGATGGAGAAGGGCAAGGAACGCTGGAGCATGATTGCCGACAACATCTGGGACATGATTCTTGGCAAGAGCGGTCAGCTCCCTGGCCCTGTAGCACAGGAATTGGTAGATATGGCGAAGGAACAAGGTCGTGAGTTCGAGACCAACGACCCCCAGAGCTATTATCCCGACAAACTCGACGAGTTCCGTGCCGAGATGAAGGAGAACGGTTGGGATTTGGGCCAAGACGACGAAGAACTCTTCGAGCTGGCTATGCACCCCGAACAGTATCGTGCATATAAGAGTGGCAAGGCAAAGGCCGACTTCGAGAAAGACCTGGCTGATCGCAAGGCAAAGAAGAATGCTCCTTCTGCCGCAGCAGAACTGCCCAAGCAGATAAAGGTCAACGTGAATGGTCAGACTTATGAAGTCAATATCGCTTATGACGGCCTCACCCCAGCCCTCTCCCAAGGAGAGGGAGGAAAGTCTGCTGCTTCTGTCACTCCTCCTTTGGAGGGGGCTGGGGAGGCTTTGCTGGCTCCGCTGGAAGGCAAGTTCTACCTGACGAAGGACAATAGCGAGACACCCAAGAAGGTGGGCGATGCTGTGCAGGCAGGCGATGTGCTTGGCTACATCGAGGCCATGAAGACCTTCAACGCTATCAAGGCTGACAAGTCGGGCGTTATTACTGCCATCCTCGTCAGCAGCGGCGACTCGGTTGAAGAGGATGATCCTATTATGAAGATTGCTTAAGGGATAGGAGTGTATTATGGAAATGATATATGATATCCTCGACAAGCTATACTCGATGACGGCACTCTCGTCCATCGGCGAGAACCCGCTCTTCATCGTCATGTACCTGCTTGCCTTCACTTTGCTCTACTTGGGTATTGTGAAGAAATATGAGCCCCTCCTGCTTGTGCCGATTGCTTTTGGCGTGCTTATTGCCAACTTCCCTGGCGGAGGCATGGGTGTGATTCAAGCCAATAGCGAAGGCATGGTGCCGGTAATGATCAATGGTCAATTGTCAATGGTCAACGTGTACGAGATGCCGCTCCATCAGATTGCCCACGACCTCGGCCTGATGAATTATCTCTACTATGCCCTCATCAAGAGCGGCTTGCTGCCGCCAATCATCTTCATGGGCGTAGGTGCTCTGACCGACTTCGGGCCGATGCTTCGCAACCTCAGGCTTGCCATCTTCGGTGCTGCTGCACAGATGGGTATCTTTGCCGTATTGCTTGTGGCTCTGCTGGTTGGCTTTACGCCACAGGAAGCAGGTTCACTCGGCATCATCGGTGGTGCAGACGGACCAACAGCCATCTTCACGACCATCAAGCTGGCTCCTCATCTGCTTGGCCCCATCGCTATTGCTGCCTACAGCTACATGGCACTTGTGCCGGTCATCATCCCCCTTGTTGTGAAACTTCTCTGCTCTGAAAAGGAACTTCGCATCAACATGAAGGAGCAGGACAAGCTTTATCCAGACTCCCTGGAGATAAAGAACATGCGTGTACTGAAAATCATCTTCCCCATCGCTGTTACGACAATCGTGGCTATCTTCGTGCCGACGGCAGTCAGCCTCGTAGGTATGCTCATGTTCGGTAACTTGCTTAAGGAGATTGGCAACGACACCTTCCGCCTCTTCGATGCAGCCAGCAACGGCATCATGAATGCTGCCACCATCTTCCTCGGACTTTGCGTGGGAGCCACAATGACCGTCGATGCCTTCATCAATATCACGACGCTTGGCATCGTGGCAGGCGGCTTCTGTGCCTTTGCCCTCAGCATTGCCAGCGGCATCTGCATGGTGAAGATATGGAACCTCTTCGCCAAGAAGAAGATTAACCCGCTCATTGGTGCAACAGGCTTGAGTGCCGTCCCGATGGCAAGCCGTGTCTGCAACGGCATCAGCACGAAGTACGACCCCAAGAATCACGTCCTGAACTACTGCATGTCGAGCAACATAAGCGGTGTCATTGGCTCTGCTGTCGCAGCAGGTGTGCTTATCAGCTTCTTGGGTTGAGGCAATTCATCCAGCCGTTAAGACAGGCACATGCCAATTGTGCCGCCAATGCTATTACATAGTAATTTTTCCGAAAAAAACCGTCAAACCGTCACCTTTTGAGATAATAAGTTGATTATTAGTCTTTTGAGA
>Ga0310690_10002246_pt1 | contig 31947 bp, 41 predicted proteins | sample AusTroGonzalo_MG_2_FD_207661 | JGI IMG/M metagenome (GOLD analysis project Ga0310690, IMG submission 207661) | Bovine rumen microbial communities from tropical cattle in Woodstock, Queensland, Australia - Gonzalo_04 (v2) (version 2) | ecosystem: Host-associated > Mammals > Digestive system >...
ACTACGCAAACGCCGCGACATCGGGCGACGGCGCAAACGCCGCGACATCGGGCTACGGCGCAAACGCCGCGACATCGGGCGACGGCGCAAACGCCGCGACATCGGGCGACGGCGCAAACGCCGCGACATCGGGCTACGGCGCAAACGCCGCGACATCGGGCTACGGCGCACACGCCGCGACATCGGGCTACGGCGCACACGCCGCGACATCGGGCGACGGCGCAAACGCCGCGACATCGGGCTACGGCGCAAACGCCGATGTAAAGGGCGAGAATGCGATAGCCGCCGTATTAGGCTGCAACTGCAAAGCTCGCGGCGCACTTGGCTGCTGGCTCGTCCTCACTGAGCGGGATGACTGCGGGCACATCCTTGGCGTGCAGGCCGTTAAAGTGGACGGCAAGAGCATCAAGGCCGATACGTGGTATGAGCTTCGCGGCGGCAAGGTCGCAGAGGCGGAGGAAGGAGGCGCGAAGTGACAGTCAAGCAACTGCGAAAAATCCTTGCCAAACTCCCAGACGACACTCTCGTCTGCAAGACCGATGGCGAGCAGGGATGTAGTAATCTCGATACGGTCAGATATTGTCCGCAGTTTAGCATACTCTACATTGAGCCATACTGGACCAGGGAGAACACGTCTAACATTGACATGAACCATTCGTCAAGGAGCGACCTAAAACTCGACAGGTTCTGGTTGAACTGCATCTATGGTTTTGCCAAAAAAGGCAAAAGAATCGTTGACGAAAAACACGACGGCAAGACGCATCGGGTGCGCATCATATTGTCAACATGGGACGAATACCTTTTCGGCAAGAAACTACGCCGCGATCAATGGCTCTCCCTCCTCGTGGACGATGTACGTGAAGCTGGCGGCAAATTAGGCGTGGGCCGTCAATGCGTCGTATGCGAGTTTGAGTGGGAGTCGCTACCCATGCAGGAAGGAGGTGCAAAGTGACATACGGAGTGTACAGTAGAGACCTACATTCGTGCTCTGCCAACGAGATGTCTCTGCAAGATGCGAAGCGCTGGTGGCGCGAGGGTCGTGTCGTCTGTTCGGAAAAAGAAATATACTTTGGGGCTCAGCTGGCTCTGACATTCTTGTGGAACCCGAAAGTTTGGCGACTCCGATGGTGGTACAGATGGGAAAGGAAAATCTATCTCGGGCCGATTGTCATCGAGTATAACAGACTGCACTATAGATGGGCAGACAAGGTTGTGTACGATGGCGAGGACACAAAGGAAGGAGGCGAGAAGTGAGCGACGCAGAATTAGAACAGGCCACGCGGGAACTTAACGCCTCTGTGAACGAGGTGGTGCGATACATGAACAACAGGAATGATTTCTTTATAGTCAGTGTCGGCGCATTTGAGGTTCGGTTCGAGTTGGCGAAACTCGGCAAGCCAAATCAGGAAGGAGACAAGAAGTGAAAGGTAAAGTGGAACTAACGCCATGCAAAGAATGCGGACATTCAGCATTATTGAGGCAAGACGATATCGGATGGTATGTTCGGTGCGAAGTCGATTTCTGTGATAACTTCTCGGGGTATTTTGATACCCCCGAAGAGGCATCAAGAGCATGGAATCAAAGACAGGAAGGAGGCGCGAAGTGAAACTTGTGTGGTATATGCTCAAGGGTTTCGTTATTGGACTGCTGACCTCTCCGATATATGCACTGTTGTATGTATGGGATATGACATACACTTTCCCGCGTGAAGCATTGAAAGGAGGCGCGAAGTGAAGATAGTCGAAGGCAAGTACCATACGAGTTACGAAGATTGGGACACGGTACTACAACAAAGGAGGCAAACAATGGCAAATGAAAACGAGACGGAAGCCGACATCGCTGCGGAGATTCGCAGTTTGGCCGACCGCATCGAGGCGGCGTGTAAATCCGAGGCGCAGGCTATGGAGCGCATCGTACGCGACGCAATCATCAGCTACTCCGAGCTGTTCAGCAACGTGCCTGGCGACGATGCGGAACGCGAGCTCAAGGAACGCGCCGCGAGAGCTAACGCTTGGCTTGCCTCGCACGGGTTTGCGGAGGAGAAGGCAGTTTGGAGCAAGGAGGAATCACCGTGTCTGTGAACGAAACACACGCGGAGGCAACTGCTGAAAAATACTCGGTAGTTGTCAACGCGGCGAAATTGCGCGGGTTCAGCGAATGCTGGCGCGTCCTGAAGCCGAACGGCACGCTGGTATTCAAGTGGGGGCAGCGCGACATATCGGTGGAGCGTGTCCTTGAAGTGATTGGACGTGAGCCACTTTACGGGCACATCACCGGCAAGGGGCATAACACGCTATGGGCCGTTTATGTGAAACTGGAAGGAGTCGGACAATGAGTGAAGCAATCAAGCGCCCGCCCGAGGTAAAACACGGTGGCAACATTTGAAAGGAGAAAGACATGATACCCAACTTCACAGCCCGATTGCGAGGCGCGCCGGAAGTGCGGAAATCGCAAAGGCAACAGATGAACTCCTTGTGCACGAGGGAATCATTGAGCCGAACACGGCGCGACAACGTAAGAGCGGGGCGAACGCACGTCCCGTGCGCCGAAAGCGGAACGGCGGCCCTTCCACAACGCGGCAAAACTGCCGCGCTGCCGCCGTCCTGGTACGGGCACTGCGCGTCTGCCTGCCGCAAGCGTGGCGCGAAATGGGAGAATAACAGGTCCAGCGCGGCGACTAGCACCGCCGCGTTCTCTGCGTGAATATCCCTCGGCGTGTGGCCCCTACGGTTGCGCCAAAGAACAGGGGCGGTTGATTTAGCGGCTAGCAGTTAGCAGTTAGCAGTTAGCGGTTAGCGGTTAGGAGTGATGAGAGAGGAGAGAGGAGAATGACACGCGAGGAAATAAACGCGTGGTCAAGCACGCGCTGGAATCAGTTGCGACGCGCCTTGAACGCTACCACATCATCGGCACGGATGACAGGGCGGCACTTCAAAAGGCGAAATCCGCTATCAAACTGCTACGCAAGGAGGACGAAAGATGAAAAAGCAGAAAATGGTTTCGCTCGCGCGGTTTCGCGAGGATCCGGACAACGTCTCGACAGCGACGGACGAGGAAATCGCCCGGCTCGCCGCCAAGCTCAGGCGGGCCGCCGAGCGCGGGCGGCCGAAGTCAACCGCCGACCGCGTGGCGGCGTGGACTGCGCGGCGAAACGAAGTGGGCGAGATCCCGCCCGTGAAGCACCCGCGCCTCAAGGAGCGCTGCAAGTTCGATTTGGAGCTTTTCGGGTGGATGTACTGCCGGCCGCTTCTCCGGCATCGCGCCTCGCCTGACATCAAGGCCGGGCTAATTCACGACGCCCAGGAATGCATCTTGAACGGCGGCCAGACCGCCGAGCTTTATGCGCGCGGCGGCGGCAAGACGACCTGGATTGACGAGATCGCGGCAGTTTGGGCGCTTCTCTACGGCCACAGGCGCTTCGTCGTCACGATCGGCGCGTCGCTTAAGGCGGCGAAAAAGAACCTGAAGACGATACGCCGCCTGCTTGCCCGTTCGCCTGCAATCCTTGCCGACTTCCCGGCCATCGCAATCCCCATCCGGCACTTGGGCGGCGTCGCGCAGCGCGCCGCGTCTCAGACCTATCACGGCCAGGCAACCGACATCGAATGGGGCACGGATCAGATTACGCTGCCGACGCTACGCGCCGGCAGCGTCTCGGGTCTCGGGTCTCGGGTCTCGGGTCTCGGGGAAGATGACGCCTCCACACCCGCGACCCGCAACCCGCAACCCGAGACCCGCCTTCTCGACCCTGCCTGCGGCGGCATTCTCGCCGTGACCGGCGTGGGCGGCGCGATTCGCGGCGCGAACGAGGGCGGCCAGCGGCCTGATATGCTTCTATTCGACGACCCTCAGACGCGCAAGGCCGCCGCGTCGCCAAAGCTCGTCGAAGGCATCCTCGAATACATCCACTCCGACGCGCTCGGCCTTGCCGGGCACGATTCCACGATCTCCGCGTTCCTCACGATCACGCCGCAGCGCTTCGGCGACGTCGCGACGGAAATATCGAGCCAGGCGAAATATCCAGAATGGAGCGTTAAGGTTCAGCCGTTTATCAAGACGCTGCCGCCAAAGTGGGATCAGCTCGTGCAGCTATTCTGCGAGGAATATGCGACAGACGCGCAGGCGAAGGACTACACGCGAACGCGCTCGACAAAGTGGTATCGCGAAAACGCGGCGCTTTTCGCCGGGCTTGAGACGATCGACCCCGAGCAATACGACCACGAGCGCGAGGTCGACGTTGTGCATCACCTCCTGAATCTTCGCGCGAAAATGGGCCGCGCCGCGTTTGACGCCGAAATCATGATGCACGTCGTCGACAGCTCTTCCGAAATACAGATTGACGTCGACCGCGTTTCAAGCGCCCTCAACGGCGCGGCGCGCGGCATCTGCCCGCCGGGAACAGATACAGTCGTCGGCTTTTGCGACGTCAACATACAGGCGGGCGCCGGCCTTTCGTGGGCGCTTGTCGCCTTCGGGCCGCAGCGCGTCGCGGCGGTCATTGACTATGGCCGCTTCCCGGCCGACGGCTCGCCGCTTGTGCCGCCTAACGCGAGCGACCTCATGCGAAACCGCCGCGTCGCCGCCGCGATGCGCGAGGTCGTGAAGTTCGTCGCGACGCGCCGCATCCGAGACGCGCGGGGCCGCGCCGTCAGGATCCGCGCCTTCGCCTTCGACCGTGGCTGGCTCCCGGATGTCGTGCACCGCACGCTCTTTGTCTTGCGCAAGCGCCTGCCGCTCGGCTTCCCGATTGCCTCGATGCGCGGCTTTCCCTGGAACAAATTTGGAACGCGCAAGGAAGATATGCTCAGGCGCGGCGATCATATCTTTGCGACGCGCTCGCGCTTTGGCGAATATCTGGCTTTCATGGCTCCGTACTGGCGCGAAGTCATGCAGAGCGGCTTTCTCGAAACGCCGCTAATGCCCGGCAGCCTGTCGATTTTCGGCCGCGACGCCGCCGAGCACTACAGGTTCGCTCAGGAAATCGTCGCCGAGCGGCTTGTGCGCAAATACCAGGCCTATGGCGGCCGCGAGACGACGACGGCGTGGGATTGGATGACGACCGGCCCCGAACACTACTGCGACGCGCTGACCGGCGCGTTCGCGCTTGCTTCCTGGTTTCGCGCATACGATGCGCTATCCGCGACGATCGACGGCGCGGCGCTTGGCGTCAAGCCGGTTCACGAAGACCCGCTTTTCGACCCGATGCAAAATTCGGCAATTCTCGACAACTACGACGGCGCGGCAGACACAACGGAAGGAACGCTCGACGAGAACACGCCGCGCACGGTCGACGACGCCGACCTGGAGCGCGATCTGGAGGATGAAGCGGGTCTCGGGTCTCGGGTCTCGGGTCTCGGGGAAGATGACGCCTCCACACCCGCAACCCGCAACCCGCAACCCGCAACCCGCTCTGGGTCAGGGGCCAGTGATATTTTTGCCGCGCCGAAATTCAGGAAGGTCTTGGCCGCAAAGAACACAAAGAGCACAAAGGCCGCAATCATCCGGGCATTGCGAAAAAGAGGGAAGTGGAAAAAATGACCCGGTTAACTGCTAACCGCTAACCGCTAACTGCTAAAATGATAATTCGCAAACTTGAGATCTGCCCGCGCTGCGGCAAGCATCTGCCGTGGCGGAAGTATTCGACGCGCACCGTGCGCGGCGAAAGGCGAATCTACGTCAAATGTGTTAATTGCGGCAAGCACGAAACGGTTGTTTATAGAGCAGTTAGCAGTTAGCGGTTAGCAGTTAGCCGGAGCGCGCCTTGTATGTGGCGAAGCAGGCCCTGGAAGAGCGCGAACGCCCCTGCTGCTAACCGCTATGTGCCCCATTGGGGCACAATATATAGTATGCAGCATTTTTTATGATACTATATGTAGTATAATGTGCGGCGTGAACAACGCAACAGCTAATAGATTGAAGGTCAAGGCGCGCTATCTTTACTGGATAACGCAGATAGACCGCTGCATCCACGAGATTGCGATCTCGGGAACGGCCTCGGCGTCGCTTTCTGCAGGCGGCGGCTCGCAGAGCTACACACACGCCGACCTCGACAAACTGCAAAAGCTGCGCGGCAAATATGCCGCGCGCGTCGAGCAAATCAACATGGCGCTTTCTGCTTGGCCTAATTCGACCGGCATCCGGCACGTTGCGACAATAAGGAGCGGCGCGGCATGGCACTAAAGAAAAGAGCCATAAAGAACACAAAGGCCGCCCTGCCGCCGCCTTCCGCGCCCTTTGCCGCCTTGCCGCCTTCGATGCAGAAGTCGGTCGCAATGAAGATTGCGCTCAATCTGAAGCGCAACGGCTTCTTCTGCCGAGGCGGGTACAAAACAGTCTGGGGGCCAAATCAGACGAACCGGCCCTTCGCGACGGCAGAGACAGGCAACGAACTCCAGCAGCTCACCGCTTCGGAGCGCAATCGCATAATTTCCCTTGCGCGAAACGTCGCCCGCAATTCCGAACACATGGAAGGCATACTCAACCAGCTATGCAACAACGTGATAGGATCGGAAGGCGGCAAGGCGGTTTTTGCGTTCCCGCCCGGATATGAAGCGGCCGCAGACAAAATCCACCGCGCCTTCGCAAATTGGGCGCAGGAGGCCGAATATTTCGACGACCTCGACTTACAGGCCCTTCTTCGGCTTGTCTTGAGAACGCTTTATATTGGCGGCGACCTCGCCCTTGTCTACGACTACTCGTTAACTCGTGGCGATACAGGCCAAATCATCGCGTTTGAGCCTGACACTATTGGCAACATCCGTGAGGGCGAGTTCGCCGCCGCTTTCCCCGGCTACACGCAACACCAGGGCATCATCAAGGACGCAAACGGGAAGACCGTCGGCGTGATCGTCTCGTGGTCTCAGCGCGGGCAGTCAGAGTATGAGCTATTCGACAAGGACGGCCGGCGCGCGGCGTGGACGCTCATAAAGAAACCGGGCACGCGCTGGGCCGACTCCTACTTCACGCTCTTGCGCAACTTTCACCGCATCAACCAGATGCGCGGCAGTTCGCCGCTTTGGAGCGGGCTTGCGACGATTTCAGACGGCGCCGACTTGCAGAATTTCGAAGTGCAGGCGTCGAAGCGCAACGCCCAGGTAATGGCCCAGGTTACGCAGGGCGAGGCAGAGACGGGCGAAGGCGAGCTTGCCGCAGAGCTTGACCCGGACGCGACCGCGCCGATTGACGTGCCGGAAGGCGAGACAGACCAGCAAGTCGCGGTCGACGAGATGTTCCAGCAGCAGTCGATGGACTTGGATTTTCTGAATAGCGCGAACGTCCTATACGACGTACTGCCGCCAAACTGCCGCGTCGAGCTCCTGCGCGCGGAACATCCGAACACGAACCTCGTTGAATTTAGTCGCTGGATGCATTCGGGCGCGGCATACGCCGCCGGCCTCACTTCGCTCTTTGCGACCGGAAAGAGCGACGCGAGCTATTCCGCGAGCATGGCGGAAATGATTGTCGCGCAGACGAGCTTCCGCGTGGACTACCAGCGCATTGAGCGCGGCGTCCTGGATTGGGCGCTTGCGAACTGGAGCCGCCGCGCGCAGGCGCGCGGGGAAATTCCGCAGGATTCTGAATTGCCGGAAGACTGGCGCAGGACGTGCGTCAAGTGGCAGCATCCGGCGGAGCGGGCGCTTAATCCGGTCGACGAGCAAAACGCAATCGGCCTGGGCTTGAAGAACCTGACGCGCAACTACCACGAGACTCTCGGCCCCGACTGGAAGCGCAAGCTTCTCGAAACGGCCGAGGAAATCAAGTTTGCAAACGAAAACGGAATCCCCGACCCGCGCCTGCAGACGGCGAGCGGGCAGCAGATAGCAGTTAGCAGTTAGCAGATGGCAGTTAGCCGCTAACCGCTAACTGCTAACCGCCAAAACCAAAAGGAGAACAAAAGAAATGAATAAGTTTAACCTCTTCGGCGACATTGTCGAGAACGACGGCGAGCGCTGGTTCGACAGCGACGTCACGCCGGGCCTCTTCATCGGCTGGCTCGCAAAGCAGGAAGGCGACATCGAGGTCAACATCAACTCGAACGGCGGCAGCGTCACCGGCGGCCTCGCAATCGCGAACGCGATAAAGGCGTACAGCAAGGGCGCGGTCACGTGCAACGTCTTGGGCATCGCCGCTTCTATGGCATCCGTCATCGCCTGCGCCGGCAAGAAGCTCTGCATGGGCGAAGGCGCGTTCCTTATGGTTCACAATCCGTGGACTGTCACGATGGGCAACGCCGAAGACCTGAGGAAAGACGCCAACACGCTCGACAAGATGCGCGACTCGATTCTTGGCTTCTACCAGTCGAAAATCTACGGCAAGACCGCCGACGACGTGAAGGCGATCATGGACGCCGAGACCTGGCTCAATCCGGAAGACGCCCGCGCCTTCGGCTTTCTCGTCGACGACTACGCCGGCGAGATGAAGGCCGCCGCGTCGCTCACTCGCCGTGCGTTTGCGAAGGCGCCCGACGCGGCAAAGGCACTCGTCGAGTTCCATGACAAGAAGCCGGGAGATGATGATAGCCGCAAAGAACGCATAGAGCGCAAAGAGGGAGAGGAACCCTCTGCGGCTAAAACACCTGAACCCGCCGAAAATTGGGAGGCCCGCTTCAAGGGCCTGAGCGCGAAGTACAACGATTTGCAGCGCCGCGCCGTCGCGGATCTCGCCGACGCGGAAAAGCGCTGCAGCGACGCTCTCGCGGCGAAAGACGCAGAGCTTGCAAAGTTTAAAACTCAGCTCGAGACGAGCGCGAAAGACCTCGCCGACGCAAACGCGAAGGTGAGCGAGCTTTCCGCGAAGCTCGAAGAGGGAGCGAAGGCCCTCCAGAAAGCGACCGACGACCTCGCGCAGACGCGCGACAGCCTGAAGGCCGCCGAGGACAAGGCCAAGCACCTCGAAGAAACGCGCGACGCGCTGACCGCCGGCGTACTCACCCCGCCGACACCGACGAGCTACGCGGACAAGATGAAGGCCGCGAAGACGCCGGAGGAGCGCGAGGCGCTGCGCGCGCAGAAACGCGCCGGCAAAATCAGGTAGCTGTTAGCAGTTAGCGGTTAGCAGTTAGCAAAAGACACGAAAGGAAAAACAACAATGGCAACATCTGTCACTTCCCAGGGCCTTGTGGCTGCGGCCGACAAGGTGATTCTCTCGGCTCGCCCGTATCTCGAGTTCACGAAGCTCTTTTCGACGAACTTCGAGCCCGTCGCGGGCGCCCACTACAACGGCATCGCCGTCAACGTCCTCGCCGCCAACAGCGAGAATTTCGGGCCTGGCGCCGGCTACACGCACCCGACGAACACCATCAAGCCCGCGACGGTCACGCTCGCCTATCACAGAAAGAGCACGTTCACCATCGGCGACGTCGACGCGATCACGAACGAGCTTGCGCCTGTCTGGGCTTCTCTCGCTCCCAAGGCGGGCGAGGCCGTTGCGAAGTTCGCCGTCGAGACGATCATGGGGCTTCTCACCTACTCCGCCGCCACCGCGCAGATCACGCAGGCGACGACCGCCTCGCTCGCCGACTTCACGGCGCTTCACGCCGCCGCGATCAAGAAGGGCCTCGACCCGACGCAGTGCGTGCTCATCCTCGAGCCTGTCGTCTACTCGAAGCTCCTCGCGGTTCTCCCGCAGTACGTGATTGGCACGGCCGACGCGCTGCGCTCCGGCATGATCGGCCAGTTCCTCGGCTTCAAGGCCGTCGTCTGCTCGCCGAACTGCTCGGTAGTCTCGGCCGCGACGCCTGCCTCGAACGGCTTTGGCTTCATCGTGCCCGAGGGCGCGATCGCCGTCGCCAACCGTGTCGTGCTGCCCGCCAAGGAAGGCGGCAACCTCGTGGAGTTCGGCACGGTCACCGACGAGGCGACCGGGTTCTCCTTCGGCCAGCGCGTCGTCATCGACGCCGACCAGGGCACGTGCTCCTGGAGCGTAGACGCGCTCTTCGGCGTGGCGCTCTCGAAGCAGACCTCGAACGGCGCTCCGGGCTTCTACCAGCTCATCACCGCCTAAGGAACGGGTCAGGAGTCAGGGGTCAGGGGTCAGTCGCTACGCGCTTACAACTGGCCACTGACAACTGACTACTGAAACAGAAAGGCCCCTCAATGAACAGCATATTGCTTGCAGCTCTCTTCACGCTCCAGCCGGGCTACAACAATCTCGGCATTGCGGGCGAGGTGGTAGCCGTCGAGGCGGCCACGTCGAACGCGGCCGAGACGGTCACGCTCAAGGCGGTATCGGAGTACACCATCTACACGAACGCGACGGAGAAGGTCGTGCGGTACGAGCCGGCATGGGCGCTTACCTACACGAACTTCGACGGCGAGGCGGCGATTGAGACGAACGTGGTCGGCTACCTGGACTACAACGACTTCAAGACGAACGGCGTCTCGAAGATCCTGACAGGGCCGACGAGGTTCGACCTTCCGATAACGAACGAGGTCGTCGTCGCGACGATCGCCTCCGACACGTTCGCGGTCACGAACGACATCGCGGAGCTCACGACCGCCGACCATTTCGGCAGCGTGGCGACAAACGCCTTCCTCTTCGGCGGCGCCGTCATCGTCGACGGGATCACCGACGCGGGGCAGGTCAAGGTGATTTTAAGGTAAACGAAAGGAGTTTTGACAATGGCAGGAGAAACAGGCAGGGCGAGATACGCGGTAAAGAGCGCGACGCTTTCATTCAATTCCAATTCGTATGACATGGCGAGCGGCCCGGCGATGGTTGCGCAGACGCAGGAAGCGGTCGACGTGACCTCGCTTTCGGACAGTATCAAGCAGTACATTCCCGGCTCGGTCACCGAGGTCGATGAGTTTGTATGCACCGTCTACCAGAAGGGGTCGGGCGACATTACCGTCGGCACGGCTGGCGCTCTCACGATCACCGTGACGCTCGAAAACGGCGTGGCGGACGCAACGGCGACGGTGAGCTACAACAAGTGCATCGTCACGAAGGTTGCGCCGCCCTCGATCGACGCCTCGGGCGACCGCAAGGCGACGTATGACGTCACCTTCCGGCCCGACGGCAGCGTGGCGGCGCAGTAATCAGGGGTCAGATGTCAGGGGTCAGTGCAAAGGGGTCAGGAGCCGGGAGTCAGGGGTCAGTCGCTACGCACTGACTACTGACTACTGACAACTGACGACTAAACAATGTTCTGCGACTTTACGACAGTCAAGCTCGGCGACGTGGCGGTGAAGGTGAGGCGCCTCACCGTCGCGGAGCTGCGCAAGTCACGCGAGATCTTCGCGGAGGGCAAAGAATGCTTAGACGAGGCCTATGCAAAGCTCATTGCCGAGCACTGCACAACGGTGGACGGCAAGGCGGTAGACGCCGCCGCGCTCTCGCTGCCGCAATTGCAGAAGCTCGCGAAGGAGCTTGCCGGCGTACCAGAGGGAAGCCCGCTTTCGGATTTTATCGGGCTGCTCTCGTAAGCCGGGGCGAGGGCGGCGAAACGGCGACGGCGGCATTCCTGGACGAAGGCGCGCGGACGCTCGGCGTGTGGCTCCCCCTGGCGCTGTCGAGCATATACGCGGCCCTGTTCCAGCTGTGCCGGCTCTGGGCGGCGAACGGCGGCGAGATGAAGGTTCCGCCGCGCTCGGAGATCCTCGCGGCGTGGATGCTGCCGATCATGTCGAGCTCTCTCAAGGCATCGGAAGAAGAGAGCGACGCGCTCGCCCTCTTCGAAAGCGTCAAGCGCCTCGCGGAAAAGAAGGAGTCAGGGGCCAGGGGCCAGGGGTCAGGGGCCAGGGGTCAGGGGTCAAAGGTCAGGAGTCAGGGGTCAAAGGTCAGGAGTCAGGGGTCAAAGGTCAGGAGTCAGGAGTCAGGGGTCAGGAGTCAGTGCTAACTGCTAACTGCTAACCGCTAACCGCTAAATCAAACAATGACAGCACATCGTCAAATATTGAACACACTTGCAGAGAAGATTGCCGGGAGCGCGGCGGTTCTCGATTTCTGCATCAACAATTTTGGGCGCGGCCTCGCCGTCCATGTCGGCGCGTATGCAGCTCAGTTCCCCGGCGAGGCCGATTCGCCCTTTTGCTGGATAATGCCCGAGGAGGAAAACGAGGCGACGAAGGAAGACGACCTCTTCACCGTGCGCGTCGTCGTCGGCGGCTGCGTAAAGGGCGCGGGCGGCGAGCGCGTCATCACGAACGAGATCGCGCCGCGCACGGCGACGGCGAACGGCCTCACGCTGAACGGCGGCAACGCGACAATCGAGGAGCTCAGAGACATCGTGATGCTTGTCGCGAGAAACGCGAACGCCGGCGCAATCGTGAACAGGATCCGCCGCGAGGAGAACGACATCGAGCATTTCCCGCTGTCGTGGGCGGTGATGCACATTGAGTACCTTGAAATAGATTCGCTTTCCAACGCATTGAACCCAGAGGAATCAGTAGTCAGTAGTCAGGAGTCAGTAGTCAGTGAATAGCAGTCAGGAGTCAGTAGTCAGTAGTCAGTGGTTGGTAGTCAGTAATACTGACCCCTATCCCCTGACTCCTGACCCCTAATTGAAAGGGAAACCGATGATACGCACATTTGAGGTTAATCTAAACGCGGCGCATCCTGAACTGAGGATGTTCGAGGCGGCAACGTTCGTCGGCTCGCCGTCGACGGCATTCATCCGCGGCGTGCCGCCACAGGTCGGCGCATGGCGCGTGATGACGGTATTCGTCGCCGTCGTTAATCCGGACAACACATCCGCGACTATCGAGGCGAAGAAAGGCGGCGACGGCGTCTGGACGGCGACCATTCCGGCGACAAATACAAGCGGCCGCGTCGCGGGCGGCTTTCAGGTCTTGGCCGACGGCATCGACGAGAACGGCGACGCGGTGACGGGCTACGTGCTCGGCGTGGCCGACTTCACGATATTCGACCGCGAAATCAATATCGTGCCAGGGCGCAGCGGCGCAAGCGTGCTCGGCTATTTCTCGACCCCGCCCGCTTCTCCTAAGACTGGCGACGTTGCGAAGGTTGGTGGCATATTGAAGCTCTATGACGGCACGGCGTGGGTGCCGTTCGGCTCTGACTATTCATTGCCCGTCGCGACGGCTGAAACGCTTGGCGGCGTGAAGGTGGGCTCGGGGCTTAGCGTCACGCAGGACGGGACGCTTTCCACTTCATTCAAGCGCCAGTACGTCGTGGTTCCGGGCGCGGAATCAGACGAGCAGATGCCGACCTTCATGGACTTCGACGAAGGCCGAATCGTATACGACGGAGGGGACGAGGATCAGATGCCGACCGCACAGGAACTCCTCGGCGGCGACATGATAGCCGAACTCTACATTGCGGGCGAGAACCGACAGGGGATTGGGATTCAGCACGACGGCACAATCATCGTGAAGCCCTACGGCGGCGAGATGGAAGTCTATGAGGATAGCGTGGTAATCAGCGACATCATGGCGGTACAGACGGCGCTTGCGAAGATTTACGCGGCTGTACAGGGCGACAGCGAGAAGCCAATTCTCATCGTGGAACTATCGTGAGGTGCGACTAATGGCATACGGCAGAATAGACGACAACGGGCGGCTCGTGCGCTACGGCACGAAGGTTAAGGTCAACGGCGAATGGGTTGACATCGAGACTGCGGCGGATTGGCGCACGGCGAACGGCGTGAAGACCATAGTTGACGACGGCGGCGCGTCGTGCATCTGCGCGGACGGCGAGGTGCCTGTCGCGACCGGCTACACGGCAGGCGAGAGCGCAATCACCGTGAGCTACACGGCAACCGACATCGACGACGCGCCAAAGGGCGCAGTCAGGAAGTCGGTAAAAAGCGCCATTGTCTCCGGCATGACGGGCGACGAGAAGGACGCGCTCCTGGAGAAGATCGCGGCGGCGCTTTGCGCGGCGGTTGTGCTCGCCTTCCCGATTTTCGCCGGCGTCAAGACTGCACGGCTTGGCGACCTCAAATCCGACAGCGTGGTAGTCACGAACGCGACGCCCGCGTATTCCTGGAACCGCCCGAACGCCTGGGCAATCGACGTCGCGATAGACGCGGCGGAGGTGGCTGGCAGTGCGACAATTGCGACATCTGACACGGACGCGGCGGGGCGCGTCTGGACGAACGTGACGTATTCGACGACGTACCAGATGGCCGCGCAGTGCTCGCCGCGACTGCTGGACGAATCCTCGCTCGACTACCCGATCATCTCCTCGTGGGAGGCGCTGCCGCCCGGCGGCAACATTGACGAGGACGGGCACTTTACCGCCCTGACGAGCGGGCTTTATCGCGTCTCCGCGACTGCGGCGGACGGGGTGGTGAAGTACGCCGACGTTGCACTTTCCGCCGAGCGCACGGTCGTCACGTCGAACGAGACGGCCTACGTGGACGACGCCGCGCAGTATCTCCGCCACGGCTGCCACACGAACGCGCTTGCGCTATTGAACGCGGCGACGGTGGCGACTACAAACGTATATGGCTCGACGCGGTACGTCGTCTGGAACGCATACACGCCGCGACTTGTGCCGACGATTGCCGGGGCGGGCGCGGGCACGGGCGACTTTCGCTGCTTTGCGGTATCGGCGCACATCCTCGCCTCGGCGTCTCATCATTTCCCGAAAAGGTACACGGCCGAGACGTTCACCGACGGCGCGACGACCGCGACGCTCACGAAGCAGGTTTGGCATGACCTCGAATCCTGGGCGGTGCAGAACGGCTTCACGGCCACCGAGGCGGCTGCCGTCAAGGATCTCTCGCTTATCACGTGCACGGGCGACAGCGTGCCTTCCGCCTGCCGCCCGTACTTCCTTACCCCGGAGGCGTTCGAGCGGCGCTTCGGCGGCGACGCGAAGATGCTCACCGGGTGGTTGGCCTCGCAGGTATCAGACTACGCAATCCCGGTGGTATTCACCGGCGGCAAGTTCAACGCCTGGGGCGACAACAGGGGCGCGACGCGGCGCGACATCAGGCAGCTTGTCGACGAGATGGAGTTCGCGACGTACCCGGTGCACGGCGGCGACAGCGGCCTCCCGATTTTCCTCTTGGACGGCAGCAGGGAGATCGTCGTCGCGCACTTCTCGTGGGCGGTCGGCTGCGCCGCAGACTACATCAACGGGTTTAAGATAATAAAGGCGTTCGTCGAGGCGCATGGCGATACGCTGAAGGAGGTCGAATGATAAAGGCACTAATTCTCGCGGCTCTGTACATACCGCAGACCTCGCAGCTGACGCTCCAGAACGAGCCGCTTGACAAGGGCGAGGCGGCTTACGTCGAGAGCGATACGCCAGGATATGCCCGCATCGTCGTCGGCGGCAACAACGGCGAGGCGCTGCGCGTCGAGGATGGCGCGACCGTCCACGGTTATTCTTACGAATACATACCCAGAACCGAGGTGACGATCATCCCGGGCGCCGGCATCAGCTACAATGGCGCGGCTGACAAGTACACGGCCGAGACGACTACAGGCGTCACCTACACCGTGACCGTCATGGTGCCGCCTGAATACAGGATCGACGCGCTGGAATACAAGGAATACGCCTGCTACGTCGACTTGGTGGAACTGCCGAACGGCGACATCTCGCACGTCATAAACGGCAACGTGGCGGTCATCTCGATGTATCGCGAGCTTTCGGCGGGCGATATGTACGTCGAGGACATCAAGGTGCGGCGCGTCCTTGCCGGCAACGTCGACGTGAAGAACGACCTGACGAAGCTCGAGTTCTGGCTGAAGGACGACCTCGGCGAATACGAGTGGAGGTATCTTCGCACATGGGTGAAGCACCTATACGACTACAACAGGGGCGAAGACTGGGCGGCATACAAGGCGAAAGGCCGCGTGAACACGAACGGCAAGGGGCTTCAGATTTCGGCGAACAACCGCTTCGCAATCGAGACGGCCGAGACGCAGACGGTGTTTCGTGCGGCGGCGCACGACGCGATCGTAATCAAGGCGACGGGCACGGGCGCGGGCTACCGAGGGGCGTTCGACCTTCTCGACGTTCGGCCGTTCGACGGTGGGGTGCAAATCCCCGTGGCACTTGACTTCACGGGCTTTGACGTTTCGCAGTTCGTCGTCGAGGGTACGACCAATTTGAACGACTGCGTGACGGGCAACTGGACGACGCTACCCTACACGCTCGCGACGAACGTCCTCACCGTCACGTGCTCGCCCGCCTATAAATTCTTCCGTGCGGTCTACAACGGCACGGTCTTGGACGTTGCGGAGGTGGCGGTAAACGTGCCGCTCAAGGTCAACTCCGCGCTCTACCTAAAGGGCGAGGACAGCGTCATCTACCAGATAACGGTCAACGGCGGGGTGATTTCCGCAACGGCGGTCAATCAATGAGGATTGAAATCAGACTAACCGATGCCGGGGCGGACGGCAAGTACGTGGGACTGAAGGGCCTGCGGTGTTCGTCGCTGAAGGTGATCCGCGAGGCGGGTGACAAGCTCCGGCTAAACAACATGGCAGAGCAGTTCAAGCGGGCATTCGCCGCCGCGACGAGCGAGATCATCAGACAGGCAAGGGGGAAGACATGAGCCGGTCTACTCACCAGATTGAAGTCAAGGGCGTTGACAACACGCAGAAGGCGTTTTCGTCTATTCAGGCGCGGGCGGCGGCGGCCTCCCGGCGCATCGCCTCGGTTATGGGCGGTGCGCTCGCCGCCGCCGGCGCCTATCTCGGCTTTCGCGCCATCAAGGGCGGCATCGACGAACTCGGCAAGCTTTCGGACCTTGCGATGAAGTCAGGCACGAGCGTCGAGACGCTTACGAAGTCGGCGCTCGCCTTCCAGGTTGCCGGGCTCGACGTCTCTGTTGAGTCGCTTGCCAAGAGCTTCCAGTACTTGAAGAAGAACACCGGCGAAGGCGGCATGGACAACTTCTTCAAGACTGCCGAGGCCTTATCTAAGATCGAAGACCCGGCAAAGCGCGGCGCGGAGCTTGTGAAGAACTTTGGCCGCGCCGGGCTTGAGCTTCAGCCGCTTATCGACGGCGGCGAAGAGGCGATTAGGAAGATGCAGCTCCTGACGGAAGTCATGCCGGGAGTGTCGAGCGCGGCGGCGGCGGCGGGCGACGAGGCGGCGGATGCATTGAAGATATTCGGCGTCGGAGCGCACAATCTCTTTCTCCGCGTCGTCGGCAACATTGTCGGGATGTGGAGCGAAGACTTCCCTGGCGGCGTTCGCGCCGGCGCTTTGAACGCGATAAACTGGCTTGAGACGTTCTTCAAGAAGGCAAAGGCCTATATTGCGAAGTTTGGCGCGTCAATCGGCGCGCTTGGCGGGCTCATATACGATGTATTCGACAAGGGGCCGTCCACTGCATGGGAGATCTACACAGGCACGATCGAGGCGGCTGCGGCTGACTTCGACCGGCGCATCGAGGCGGCGAACAGTTCGCGCCAGGATTACGTCTCGAAGCTCAGGGAATTGAACATCGACGACCTCGCAAACGCCTTCAAGCCGCAGAACCGCGCAGCGACCGAGGCGGCGGCGGAGGCGGCGGCGAAACGCGCCGTGCGCATCACCAACCAGCTTATCGAGGGCGGCAGCAACCAGGCGCGCAAGCTCGCGATTCTCGGCCCCGACCTGCAGAACGAGACGAAGAAGCAGACGGAGATCCTGAAGCAGATCGCGAAGAACACGGAGAAGACGGCCGAGAACACCGGCGAAGACAACGCGCTTCTTGAAGTGACGGATTTGGGGGCTTAGTAATTAGCAGTTAGCTGTTAGCAGATAGCAGTTAGCAGTTAGCAGATAGGAGTTTGGCAAATGGGGGAGAATAGCGAGATATTCGAGAGGTTGAGCGCGATTGAGCAGACGCTTGCGCGAATCGACGAGCGCACGGCGCGGCATGATACCGCGCACAACGACCACGAGCAGCGCATTCGCGCCCTGGAGCGCGAGGCCGACAAGCGCAAGGGCGTGATGGCCGCGCTTTCCCTTTTCGCGTCGATAATCGGCGGCGCGATCGTCTGGGTTTTCAAGTTGCTTTTTGGAGGCGGGCAGTGAGCGAAAAACCGATACTGATTCCGCGTGACGACGGCAAATGGGAGCTTGCCGAAGACTGGAACGGCATCCCCGCCGGCTTTGTCACCGACGGCGCGAGTCTGCCGCGCTTCTTTTGGCGGCTCCTGGGCGCGCCGGTCGAGGCGAAGACGATTGGCGCCTTCATCGAGCATGATTTCGACTACCAGACGGGCAGAGTCTCGCGCAAGGCCGCCGACGACCGGCTCTACTACAACTTGCGCAACTGCGGCGTCAATCTTGTCGCGTCATACGTCTACTGGCTCGGCGTTCGCGGCTTTGGGTGGATGTTCTATGTGGAACAAAAACAAGGAGAAAACAAATGAAGAAACTGATGATAATTGCCGCGCTCGCGGCGCTTGCCGGCGGTTGCCGTACTGTCACGGTAGAGAACCGCGGCGACGGCAAGGGCTACAAGGTCACCGTCATGTCCAACATGATGAAGAGCGAACTCGACTCCATGAAGGCATCTATCTCGCCTGGCGGCGTGGTCGAATGGGAGATGGGGCGGCTCAATTCGTCGCCCAGCGAGGAGTTTGCGAAATCGCTCATGACGCTCACCTACATTGCGCGCATTGCCGCGTCAATGTATTCGCCTGCAGCAGCAGCCGTGCCGCTTACAGACGAAGCGGCTGACGCAGAGCAAATCGCCGCGCTCGTAAAGGCGAACGCCGAGGCGAAGGCGGAGCTCGCGAAGGCGAAGGCCGAGGCGGCGGCGCACAAGGCGCAGGGGTCAGGGGTCAGTAGTCAGGGGTCAGATTGCAAAGACGGAAGCTGCAAAGACGGAAGCTGCAATGATTAAATTCGTCAACGAGAAGGCGCTTGCGCCGATGCTGCGCGAGGTTCTCTGGACTGAGGACGCCGCACCGCACCGGCGCGGCACTTTCCGCGCTCAGGTCTTGGAGGGCGAGTCGCAGAGCGCGAACGCCGGGCCGACGCTTGACGCGGTGACGGCGAATCCGTGGACGGTGCGCGTGCCGGCGGCAATGCCGGAGAATGCGCTTGCGGCGTTCGTCAAGATCGGCGACGAGCTCACGATCGCGCCGGGCGTGGCGCTTGCCGTACAGCAGGTGACGCGCACATTGCAGGGCTACATCGTCATCCGCTGCACGAGCGAAATGCGGGCTAGTAATCAGTAGTCAGGGGTCAGGAGTCAGGGGTCAGTGGTCAGTGGTTAGTAGTCAGTAATACTGACCCCTATCCCCTGACCCCTAAAACAAAAATGGCATCTCTTGGAACATTCAAGGTATCGAACGGCGGCGTCACGCTTACGCAAGGGCGCGGCGCGGCGAAGGCCGTTTTGCTCGAAGTGTCGTTCAAGGAGCTCGAACTTTGGGCGGCGCGAAACGGCGTAGACGAGAAGCGGCTTTGGCGCAAGTCTTACGGCCGCGCCTGCAAGGGGCTTAGAGACAAGTTCCAGAAAGTGGTCACGCGCGCCGGCGGCGTCGAGGGCGTTCCGAAGTTCAAGGACTTCGAGGCATTCACGAAGGAACTGCGCGGCAAGACCGGCAAGGGCAGCCGACCGATGGGCGGAGTGCTTGCAAACCGGCGGCTCGTGATCGCGAAGACGGTCGGCAAGAAGCAGGTCATCGGATGGCATGACGCGCTCGAAAAGGCGGCGGTAAACTTCCAGGACGCGGTCGGCGGCGACAGGGCCGAGGACTTTCTCACAAGCGAGCGGAACCGCTGGCGCCTGCACAGGATGGGCATACGCGACATTCCGCGCACGTACACGCACAATCCGCGCAGGGTGATTCCTGAGCCGTTTGGCACGTATGTGCAAAAGCATCTGGAGGAATGGGCGAGGGGCGCGTTCTACAAGGATCTGGCGCGGCAGATGGCGAAGAAAAGGTTTCAGTAGTCAGGGGTCAGTAGTCAGTGATCAGGGGTCAGGGGTCAGTAAGTTTAAGGAGTTAAAAGCATGGCAATAACAGCGACAAAGGCGAAGGCGGGAAAGAGATACAAGGTGAACGAGAACGGCGCGGCGGATGCGAGCGTCAAGTACCAGGTCATTCTCGACGCGCCGCTTCAAATGGACAAGCTGCCGATTTCGTTCGAGGGCGTGCCCAAGATCGGCAGCGAGCATCCCGACTGCCCGGGCCTTTACGTCCAAAACTACGACATCGCGCAGCCGGAAGGCGCAGGCAAGTCGACGCTCGACGTGACGGTGAACTACGGGCGCGGCGACATCTCGATCGAGCAAGGCGGCGAAGGCGAGGAGGACGTCATCTTCGCGGTCAAGGAATGGGGATGGGACGACGGCACGGGCGAGAAGGAGCTTGTCGCCTCCGTCGACCCGACAGACCCGAAGCCCGTCTTGAACTCGGCGGGCGACCCGTTCGACAGCGTGCCGAGGGTGAACGCGCCGACGCCGACCTTCACGAAGGTTGTCTGCACTTCCCAGCGCATGGAGGGCTATTCCGCGTTTCTCTGCACGACCAACTCTACGGCGCTCACGATCGGCGACATGACGTGCCCCGTCGCGACCCTTCTCTGCACCGTCGCGGAAAGGAAGATCATCGGCGCGTCGCTGCTGCCGTACGAGTACACGATACGCCTCCGCTACCGCTCGAACGTGATAGGCGTCGGCACGGGCGACGAGACGATCGAGGCCGGGTGGGATGCGGCGGTCGTCGACGCGGGGATGCGCGAGCTCGACGCGACGACGGGCGCGAAGAAGCTCATACAGGTCATTTCGCAGGAGACGGGGCAGCCCGCGACCGTCACAAGCCCCGCGCTCCTGGACGGGCAGGGCGCGGCGCTCGACACCACCGACAGCGGAGCCGAGCCGGTCATCCTGCGCTTCCAGGCCTACAAGCGGGCGGAGTTTCCGGAGTGGTTCTATTCAGAGCCGGAGACGCCGGCGGCGCCCGAGGACGACGATAACACACCCGTCGTCGACAACGGCGGCGGGGCCAGTAGTCAGGGGTCAGGCGAATGAGCGCGTATGCGATATCCGGGCGCGGCGTTCGCGCCTTGAAAGAGCTTGTGCGCGGGCCGGCGAACGTCGGCGCGCCCGGCTTTTCGCCTGCCGCCGTCTCTCCGGACGCGCTGCCGCCGGTCTATACCGTGCGGTGGGCGCAGAGCGAGAACAATGGCGACGGGGCGTGGATCATCTACCTCGCAAATGGGCAATACGACCTCTACGACGGGCCTCAGAACCCGGTGCCGGTCGGCGGCGACCTCATGGCGGCGGCAAACTACCCGGCTGGATGGTACGTCTTGCCCGACACGGAAAGCGGCCTTGTAATGCTCAACCTCCGCTTCGACTGGATCAGCGCGTCGAAGTCGTGGTATCTGGCTTCGGCGAAGATCAACGGCGACTGGGAAGACGACGACCTTGAGGGCACGTACGAGACAAGCTCGATAGTGCTCGCCTACGTGAGCCGAGACGGCGAAACAGGCCAAACGACGGTGACGCAGCTCGTCGTCGGCGCGCTTGTGCTGCCGCCGCCCTTTGGCTGCGACGAGGAGGAGGGGCCGTACGACCCGCCGCAAGTCGACGCAAACTCCAACTCCGCGAAGCCCTGGGACATCGTTGACAATGACCTTGTGCGGCGCTATTTCAACGTCGGCGGCATCACCTATCTCTGGGCGAACGGCGCGGCGGCCAACGTCTCGCAGCGCGTCGGCTACATCTGCCTGAAAATAGGCGCGTATGGCGGCAACCCCTTGGACAGCGCGGAAATCGTGACGGCTGCGGACATGGGGGCTCTCGCGGCGATGCAGCGGGACGAGGGCTACTACATCATCCCGCTCTGGCATCGCTCGCAGAACGGCGACCTTGTCGATATGCGCGTCACGCCGCAGCTGCAGCTTGTGGAGGCGGCGCTGTGAAATCAGGGGTCAGGGGTCAGTCGTTAGTCGTCAGCGCGGCGGCGCTTCTCCTGGCGCTGCAGGCGGGCGCGTATGAGCACACGTGGGCGAATATGTTCTTCGACACCACCTTCAACACGAACGCGAGAATCCAAATCGCGGCGAGGTACATACCAGACGACACGCGCTTTCCGACGAACGGCAGCGGGCGCGTGTCGGAGCGCCTTAAGTGGGGGTACTTAGGCTCGTTCTCGGCGTACATGGAGCGCGACCTCTTCTCGCGTTCGCTCTTCAGCGGGGACGAGGCGAGGAACTTCTACGATCGCATTCGCTACGACCCGCGCTATCTCGTGGGCGGCGATTCACAGGATTTCCTCTACGACGCCGACCCGTACGGCTGGAACGGCGGGCACATGACCGCATTCCGCGCCGCGCTTTTCGTGCCGGGGCAGCAGGGGCACACGACGACCTCGCGCACGATCGAGCACACGGGCGGGCGGATCATGCCGTCGGAGTGGCTCGACGCGATATGCTCGCAAGCGCACCTTGTCTGGAATACCACGATCGGCCTCGGCAAAATGACGTTCTCCGGGTGCTTCACGGTCGGCGCGGGATGGCGCGAAATCCCGTGGGCGGAGAACCCGGCGCAGCTCGAAAGGGAGTATCACTGGTATTCGCTTTTAATGCCCGCCCTCTGCCAGTGCCAGGAGGATCAATGGAAGACCGCCGCGCCTTCGCGGCATCATATCGAGGACATGATTGACAACATCCGCCTCGAGACCGGGCTTGAATACGGGGACATCTTCAACGACCCGAGCGATCCGCTTGTCGAGCTCCCCGTGCCGGCAATCCCCTGCTCGCTCTACACGAACATAATGGACATCGCAGGCGAGAAGGCAGCGGATTCGCTCTGCGACACGAACACGACGAAGCGGCTCTCGTATTCGCAGATGGCGGGCGTGAACGCGGCGACCTCGCTTGCGAAGTCTTCCTGGTCGATGGGGCTTGGCTATCTGCCAATACACAAGGAGGCGCCGCTTGCCGCGACAAACGGCCTTTTTGCGCTCAGGAAGCGCAAGATCGAAGTGAGCACCGGGGGCGTTAGGTCGACGGGCCTTGTCGCCGAGACGCGGCCGGACGACCCGTTCTACATTGCGTTTCGGATCTCGCGGCCGAGCGACCCGGGCTACTACGCAAGCGACGAATTTACGTCGACGAATGCAATTAGCGACCCGGAGTTCGTGGCGAAATACCACAACAACCCCGGCTGCGCATGGATAACGAACGGCATCGTCGAGTCGGCGGGCATCCATGCTACTGGCGATGGCACGATCGAACTCGACCCGATGGGAATCATCGACGAATACACGAACACGATTTACGGCATCATCACGGGCGACATTGCCGACTTCCCCGACCCGAAATACAAGGTCTGCGCCGAATTGTGGACGGCGCCAGACGACTACGCTCTTGTTTGGTACGTCGAATCCAACCAGGTCGTGATCGCCGGGCCTTATTCGACGATGATAAATTGGCCGAACATTCTGAGTCTTCCGAACACGGCGGATTCGTTTGGCGCGGAGCTTGACTACGGCTTCAAGGTCTCGGGCGACTGGCGCTATACCGAGACGAACGGCCTCGGCGTGGCGGGGATGGCGCCGCCTCGCGAATACTGGGCCTCGAACATCGTCACGGCCGTCTCGCTCTGGCCGATGTGGCTCTGCCAGATTGACGCGACGACGTCGGCGCGAGTGTACGGCACCTTCGCGAGCTGCTTCGAGACGAGCGGCGGCGGCTACATCGACGGAGCGTGGGCAGGGGCCGACTGGCGCGGGCTTTGCACCGCGCTTGGCTCGACGGACTGCGGAACTGCCGCGCAGACGAATAGAGGGTGGATGGACGCCCTTCTCGCGATGAACGCGAAGGTCAAGGCGCCGACGACGGAGAGCTTCTTCGCGTCGCGCCTTTTCCCCACGCACGACTTCGGCGGCACGGTAAGGCGGCCGAACTTTCCCGAGCCGAGCGAGACGATTGTGCTTTCAAGCACCGCCAGGATTGCGGACGCCTTCGACGCCATGCAGGGGCGCCAAATCTGGAGCGGCCGGTGGCAGGGGTTTTCAGTTGTGGACTGGGACGAGTATTGGAGCCCGGACAACGTCACGGCGAACCGCGTCTACTTGACGGAGCTTGACCCAAACAACATCAACGAATTTACCGTCATTGTCAACATCCGGGAGTTTGTGCCGTCTTTCATCGTCGGAGCCGTGACAAACGAATGGACGGTGGCTCATTCGCGGCCCCAAATCGCGAACGCGCTCTTCGACATGACGATGGGCACCAGCGAATGGATGGCGGACGCGCTGCCCTACGTCACGAACAAGGTCGACTACTGCGTTCCGCCGTTCGCGATTCAGACGCTCCCCGTGGATGTCGAGAAGGTCGACTGGAACTTCTACAACCTCAGGCCTTAGCAGCGCTTTCGAGCGCCTGGCGCGTCTCGGCAAGGTGCTCGTCGTGGTCGTACCGCCGCGCCGTCTCGTCGACCGTGTGGCCGAGGATCCGCTTCCTGGTCTCGATGTCGACGCCCGCGCCGGCAAGCCGCGTCGCGGCGGTATGGCGCCACGAGTGGATTGTATAGCCCTTGCCGACGACGCCCGCTGCTTCCAGGATGTCGCCAAAGCGCAGCCCGGCGGCGGCTCTGTCCTTGCTCGAACGCGAGCCGTAGAACTCCGCGTGGACGGGAAAGAGGAAATCGCCGCGCTTCGGCAAGCGCTCGACGGCCAAGAGTGCCTCGCCGACAAGCGGAATCGCGACGGCTATCTTGTGCCGCTTTGTCTTCGACGGCAGCATTCGGATGATGCCGCCCTGGATTTCGCGCCATTCGAGCCGGGCCACGTCGCCATAGCGCAAGCCCGTGCATCGCATTACCTCGCAGATTTCGTACCAGTCGCGGCCGGCCGCCTTCGCCGCTTCGAGAACGCGGCGCTCCTGGTCGGGCGTGAACGCCTTGCCGCGCTCGCCGTCGGTATCTGGCGGCGCGAGGTTCGCCCAGGGGTTGTGTATTTCGGCGGAGGTCTTCTCGAGAAGCTTCCAGACGCTCGAGAGGTCGCCGAGGATGTTGCGCCGCGTTTTCGTCTTGCGCCCGCTTTGTGCGAGGTGCGCGGCGTATTCGGCGGCGACCGCGCCGGAGATGTCTTCGATGCTGGCGACCTTCACCGTGCGCAGCCATTCGCAGAGCCGCTCGACCGTGTTTCTGCGCAGTCGGCGTGTGCATTCGGAAAGGTGCTCGAACTTGCCGACGGCGCGGGCAGTGCGCTCATACGTCTCGTAGATCGCGGAAATAGGGGTCTTGGCGCTCGGCGTCTCCTTCTGGTAGAGGGAGCGCAGCACTTCTACTGCCATGTCGTATGAGGGCATCTGGCGGGCGAGATTGAGGTTCTTCAGGAACGCGGTCGCGCTCTTGCGGTTTTGCGTTCGCAGCGATTTTCTGACGCGCTTGCCGCCCGTCGTGTAGTCGAGCCAATAGGTTTTATTACGTTTCACGAGCTTCATCGGATGCCTCCGCTTTTTATGATATGCGATTTTTCAACGTGTCACAACCTCGTCACACAGCCGCGACGCCAAAACTTACTTTCAACCAATAAAACCAATATAATCATAGATGGTGGACCCGGCGGGACTTGAACCGGGGGAAATGTTGGCAAGGTATTGTATTTATTAGCCATTCCGTTATATTGCGAACCATCGCCCATTTTCATTCCGTCACATTTCTGTCACACGCCTATCCAGGCGGATGCGATTGAATGAAGGTCCGGCGGGACTTCCGCATTGTCTGCCGGCGCAGAAATCACTGCGCTCAATGCGGCGACCAGTGCGGCCCGTTCCGGCGTGTCCTTTGCCTTCATTACCGTTTCAAGAAGCTTCTCGGCGTCGCGCCTGGATAGATACCCGGCTTGCGTCGCACAATTCCACAGCGCCGTGAAATCTAATGCCGTCTCGGCAGGCTTCGCCGGTTGCGATTTTCCCGGGGGCTCCGCCCTGTTGTATTCCTGGAGCATTCGCATCGCGTCAATCAGTGTTGAGCATTCTCCGCAATAGCGAGGCTTCTTTCCCTTGTATCCGAGCGACTTCAGGAAATCGAGCTGCCTCGTCGTCGCCGGCGAGAAGTAAAGTTCCCCGGTCGTGTTCTCCCATTCGGAATGCAATCGCTTTGCCATGTATTTTTTTATCGTGTCCACAAGAGCGGCCTCTTGCGCTGCCGTTGTTATCTTGGCTTGCGTTTTGCAGATATTCAGGTAGTCTTCTGCCGAGACTTTCGGGGTCTTGCGAAACCTCGCCAGTACCGGCGGCCTGCTTGCCGTGGGCTCGTCTTGCTCTGCCGTGACGATGCGGCGCCGTCTCGTCAGGAGTAGCGGCAGACCGACCAGAAGAAGTATCGCGATCACGGCGTAGCTGGCGGGCGATGGGCTCGAAGCGCTCGAATAGGCGGCATAGACGCGCCAGGAAGCGACGCAGACGAGAGCGAGGCCAACACCGCGCCTGGAGAACAGGAAGCTCAGAAGCGCCGATAATCCCTTCAGAATCGCCCAGGCAATCGCGCATAGGAGCGCGAAGACCGCAACGACGGCGATTATCATTTGTATCGTGTTATCTGTCATGGCACTTGGTGGAATTGAATTTTCATATTATAACAAAAAAATATTTTTTTTATATTGACGGTAGGTGCTACCATTTGGTATAATACGCGCCGTTGGCAAAAAACAGGTAAACACCTAAAAGGGAGTAGGGTCATGGATAGCAAGAAGCCGAAAAAGAAAAATACGCGACACGCTCGGTACCGCGTTGGCGTTTGCAAGATGACAGTCACCGTGGATAACGAAGACTGCGTCCGCGCCAAGCGCAAGGCGAAGAACGAAGGTTATGCCGATACGTCCGCCTGGTTGCGCGGGCTTATCCACGAGGCAGTCTGGGATGAACCGCTGCTCCCTGAAGATTACGATGAACTTAAGGCCATGCGCGAAAAACAGGAGGACTGAAAATGAGCGAGCTTTCTACTGAAATCAACTACGAGACAAAATTGAAGCTTGAGCGCCGCGCCCGTCGTGTCGGCATGACGGTTGAAGAAGCCGTCAGGACTATAGCCACTAAGGGCGTCAAGTTTTTTTTGGCCCTTTTGGTAGGTGCTACCAAATAAGCAGGTTGCAAATGAAATTTCATAGCACAGGAATCCTCACAGAGGGCAGACACACGCCAGCAACCTTCTTGTCGTTGGGGTATCTGGCGGCTCCTTGCAAAGACGGCGAGGGTGGCGCCCTTCACAGCGCCTTCAACTTTGGGCAAAACAGCGAAAATTGAGAAATGGGGAAAGCGCAAGATGAGAATTTACGTATCAGGGCCGATGACTGGGAAGCCAGGCAACAACATCGCGGCATTTAACGCGGCGGCAAAGCTGCTGCGCGAGGCGGGGCATTTCGTAATTAACCCCGCCGAGCTTTCGCCGCTGTTCGGCAGCGCAGAGGAAATTGCGGAGGCGTTTCGGCACAAGAACTTCAAAATAGAATATTGCTCTAAAGGTTATTTTCCTGTCAAGCGTGGCCTTGCGGATTGCATGATGGCTGCCGACTTTGCTGCGCTCGGCTCGTGCGATGCAATCTACTTGTTGATCGGGTGGCGTGAATCACGGGGCGCGATTGAAGAACTGCGCGAGGCGCTGCGGCTTCATTTGAGGATTTTTTTGGAGGGCGACGAATTGCCGGCGCCTGAAAACGAAACAACGGGGGTAGTAATACAATATGGCAATTGAAGACAGCAATGCAAACGAGCAGCAGGGGCTTGACATCCTCTTGACCGACGTCCCTCGTGACGTGGTTGACGAACTGGAGCGTCGTGCGTCTGCGAATTTCCGCGCGCGCAAGGGCGAGGCGACTGCGATCCTGACGGCGGTCTGCAGGCGGAACATCAAGCTGCCCGGGGTGGACATGGTGAAGCCGGCCGGCAGCTCTGCCGATGCTACGGAAAGCGAGGCGGCGAATGGATAATATGACGATGGTTTGGGCGACCGAGAAGGCGCTCAAGGAGCGCGTCGCAGACGTGCCCGGCAATTGGCTTGAGCGCTTCATGGCGGCGAGGCCGAACGACATCAGGAAGTTTGGCACGGCGAAGAACTCGCGGCTCATGTACCGCGTCTCGGCCGTGCTCGACGCGATCGAGGCGGGGGAGTTCTTCAGGGAGGCGGCTGAAGGAAATGGGGCGGCGTAGGTTGCCATGCGAAAGGTGCGAATACTGGGGCGGCGGTTGGTGCGCACATTGGGCGCGTCGGCGGCTCGGGCACTTGGAGATATGCGACTGGGGCCGGCACGAACGGCGCAAAGGACTTTGGATTGATTGGCAAAATCGAAAGAAAGGCAAGGTGAAACATGATGGCGAACTTTAGGATTGGCGGCTCGTATGTCGGAACGGCGACGGTAGACCGCAAGAGGAAGGCGGTCTTCCAGGTCGTCGGCAGGCGAGGGGGGACGGTCAGCATCATGCTTGTCAATCGCGTGGTGAGGCCAGAGGTCAAGCTGTGCGATGGCAAGGAGTGCGCGATCGTCAGGGACGCGGGCGGCATGGAATTTTTTGTGAGCGCCTCCTTGCCAGTAGATATCGGCGCAGCGTTCGAGGTTGTCGAGATGTGCAAGGCATGACACGCGGCGCGGCTATTTTTTTAAATGGGAGATTTTTAAGGGCATGGAAAACACCTACATTCCGCCGACCGCGATGAGCCGAGCGCCGGGGCACCTCCCCCCGCTTAGGTTCTGTCGACCGCCACTTTCAAGCCCCATTCAAAGGCAGAAGGTCAAGGGAAATTACTGACTAACGTTATTTACATCAAGTTTTTGACAAGTTGACAAAGGAGTTGATTGGTTATGAACAAGAGACAGATACAGCAACGGGAACGGCAAGGCGAGAAGCGCCAGGCACAAGGAATCGCGCACAAGGCGTCTAATTCGCGCCAGGAGCGCGCCGAAGCGCAGGGCGTAGTAATTGCGCAGTCGAGCATTGACGCGCTTGCAGACGCGATATCGGCGCGTTTGATTGACGTGCTCACAAAACTCGGGCCGCAGCTTGCGCGGCTGGCGGCAGTCGACACCATCCGAACAACCGAGAAGCCCGAGACCGTACTTAGCCGCGCGATCGTCGAAGGGAAGGCCGCGGCGGTGCTGATAGACCTGGCGGCAATCAAGCCAGAGGTGACAAAATGAGCGCCTGCATCGACGAGCAAGACCGCCTGACTTTCTGGCGCAACTGGTACGAGGCTATCAGGTTCAAGCCAGACCCGAAGGAACGGCTCGAGAAGTACGACGCCCTTCTCGACTTCGTTTTCGCCGGCATCGAGCCGCCGAAGCCGAGCGCCGAGCATCCTGAGTCGGCTAACGCCTACGAGATTGTGAACTTCATCCGGGCAACGGTGGCGAAGTCACGCGCACAACGGGCGAATGGAAGCCAAGCGAAAGCCAAACGGAGCGAAAGCAAAGCCAAACCGAAGCCAAACCGAGCCAACGCGAAGCCAAAAAAAGCGAAAGCCAAACAAGAGCAAGAGCAAGAGCAAGAGCAAGAGCAAGAGCAAGATGCTTATAAGCTAAATGCTACTACCGCGCGCGGGAAGACGCCGCCGACTTTGAAGCAGTTAGTCGCTATGGGCGAGCGCAGCGGAGTGCCGCCGTCGGCCGCCGAAGAGATCTGGTACGAGCTCAACGCGATCGGCTGGACTGACAAAGGCGGGCGGCCCATTGCAAACCCTGCCAGATATTTGAAAACCGCATATTTGGAACGCCAAAAAAAAATTTGCGCCGCGCGCGAAGAAGCAGAGAATGGCGGACTGTTCGGCACCGGCATTCAGGTCGCGCGGCGCAAGAGGCCGCCAAACGGCGCACCGGAGGTGAAGCGTGGCGCGTGACGTTGTAGACTACGAGCGTTCGCTGATCGGCTCGATACTGATGCAGCCGGGCCGCATGGCCGACGCGGTGACGGCGGGCGTGGATGAGACATGGTTCACCGATGACGGCATGAGCTTGATGTGGTCGGCGCTTGCCGGCTTCTGGAAGCGCGGCGCCGTCGACGGCATAACGCCCGTCAACGTGAAGGCGGATGCGGAGCGCATAAGCGCGAACCCGAAAGACCACCGCGACCCGCAGCTCCTGACCGGCGCGGCGCTCCAGGCGGCGATCGAGGGGGCGGGCCTCGGCCCTCTCGACGCGACGCTCGACCTCCTGCGCTCGGCAGCCGTCGAGCGCGCAGCCAAGAACGCGGCGGCCGAGACGTTTCAGCTTTTTCCGCAGTACCACGACGCCGCCGAGGTCGTCGCCCAGCTGCGGGATCGCCTCGACAAGATTCTAAGCGGCGTCTTTCTCCATAAAAAAATTTCGCCGCGCGCGGTCTTCGACGAAATCATGGCCGAGTACCAGGAAGCGCACAAGATGCGCGTCGCCGCCGACGGCCCGCGCAACCTCAAGTGGACGCCGGGCATCAAAATGCCGTGGCCGCGCCTGACCGAGATGATGAACGGCCTCCGGCCCGGCCTGCACATCGTCGCGGCGCGCCCTTCCGTCGGCAAGACCGCCTTCGCGGTCAACCTCATGCACTTCTGGTGCGACCAGGGCGTGCCCGTCCTCTTCTGCTCGCTCGATATGCCGATGCGCGAGGTCATGCGCCGCTACATCGCCGAGCGCGCGCGCGTCTCGGCGCGCAAGGCCGCCTTCTCGCCGACGGCGGCCGACCTCTCGGCAATGAGCGACGCCGTGGCCGCGATGACCGCCTGGCCGCTTTCGGTCGTCGAGACGCGCGACGTCGACGAGCTCCGCACGATCTGCATGGCCGAGCGCGCGGCGAACCGCCTCGGCGTCGTCGTCGTCGACTACCTGCAGCTCATGCACGCGCGCGCCCTGGGCCGCGAAGATGCGGTCGAATACGCCCGCGTCTCGTATGTCTCAGACACCCTCAAGCGCCTCGCAAACGAGCTGCACGTGCCGGTCGTCGCCCTTGCGCAGCTCAACCGCGAGTCGACAAAGCAGGACGCCCAGGGCCGGATGCCCGGCCTCGCCGACCTGCGCGGCTCGGGCGCGATCGAGCAGGACGCCTTCACCGTGGCGATCCTGCACCGCGACCAGGCCGTCGTCGAGCGCTGGCGCAAGGGAATGGACGCCGACCTCGTCAAGCGCCTCATTCCCGGCACGCTCGAGAACCCGAACTACGGCTACAACACGGACGACCTCGACCCGGTGTGGTGGGTGTTGTGCAAGGCCCAGAACGGGCCGACCGGCGCGCTGCCGTTTGTGGTTCGCAAAAAATACTTTTGCTGGATGCTCGGCGACTGCGACGCCACGCCGAACAAAGTCGAGACGGGCTTCGGCGCGACCGCGCGGACGATCATCGACAACTCGCCGCACTTCCTGAAGGTGCACAGCGACTGGCGGCACGACCCTATCGAGGACGTCTTGTGGGAGCAGCTCGCGCTCATCAAGGCGGGTGACGACGTGGAGAATTTGGAGGATGATTAGCGGTTAGCGAAAGGAGAACGCAAATGAAAGCTTATAAGGGATTCAATAAGGACATGACTTGCCTGGGTTTCCAGTACGAAGTCGGCAGGGAGTACGAGACAGACAAGGCCAAGTGCTGCGAAAGCGGCTTCCATGCCTGCGAAAATCCTCTGGACTGCCTGAACTACTATTCGCCGAACGCCGACTGCGTATACCACGAAGTCGAGGTGTCTGGCGATATTGAGAAGGCTGATGACGACTCGAAGGTCGCCGCGACAAGGATCAAGATAGGCGCGAGGCTGACAATCGCAGGCATTGTCAAGGGAGCAATTGATTTTGTATTCAGCAAGGTAAAGCCCACATCGGGCGACCGCGCAAACGCCGCGACATCGGGCGACGGCGCAAACGCCGCGACATCGGGCGACTACGCAAACGCCGCGACATCGGGCGACGGCGCAAACGCCGCGACATCGGGCGACTACGCAAACGCCGCGACATCGGGCGACGGCGCAAACGCCGCGACATCGGGCTACGGCGCAAACGCCGCGACATCGGGCGACGGCGCAAACGCCGCGACATCGGGCTACGGCGCAAACGCCGCGACATCGGGCGACGGCGCAAACGCCGCGACATCGGGCGACGGCGCAAACGCCGC
>Ga0310690_10002247_pt1 | contig 31938 bp, 21 predicted proteins | sample AusTroGonzalo_MG_2_FD_207661 | JGI IMG/M metagenome (GOLD analysis project Ga0310690, IMG submission 207661) | Bovine rumen microbial communities from tropical cattle in Woodstock, Queensland, Australia - Gonzalo_04 (v2) (version 2) | ecosystem: Host-associated > Mammals > Digestive system >...
TGACCGCAACCTCAAGGACGGCATCGTGGCCACTAACTGCTGGGGTGATTGGTGTATGCCGCCTGAAAGTCCGGAGCTTATCCACAGCAATGACCCTGCCCGCAAGACAGATGGCAGCCTCATCTCTTCTGCCATGTACTACAGTATGCTCACTATGATGAGCGACATGGCCATGAAGCTTGGCATCGAGACCGACGTGTTTGCCTTCGACAAGCAAAGGAAAAACCTCAAGGAAGCTTACAATCGTCACTTCTATCATCCTGAGACAGGAAGCTATTCTAATAACACCGTTACGGCCAACGTCCTGTCCCTGGAGTTCGGACTTGTGCCGGAGGGCGACGAAGAACGCGTCTTCCAGAATATCGTTGACGTTACAAAAGAGACCTATCACGACCATGTTAGTTGCGGCGTTGTTGGTATGCAGCACCTTATGACAACCTTGACACACCGCGGACAACTGGAGCAGGCCATGCGCATCATCCTGCAAAAGGACTATCCAAGTTTTGGTTATATGATAGAGAACGGAGCTACAACCATCTGGGAACTGTGGAACGGCAATACGGCAGACCCTGCCATGAACAGTGCCAACCACGTTATGTTGCTTGGCGACGTCCTGCCCTGGATGTACGGAGACTTGGCTGGCATCCGTCAGTCGGCAAGGAGTTGTGCATACAAGGAGCTGGATATGTATATCTTTATGCCAGAGGAACTGAACCATGTTCGTGCCACTCACGAGACACCTTATGGTACTGTTGGCAGCGAATGGTGGCGTACCGAGGAAGGTGTTACTTGGGTGGTGAACGTTCCAGCCAATGCTCATGCCCGCGTACATGTGCCCAGCGGCTATACTGTACAAGGCATGCACAGCCTGCGTTGGGCAAGTGCTGAGGTGGAAGGCAATGACATCTGCCTCCTTGTCGGCTCAGGTACTTACACCATTAATGCGCATAAAGTGTTCACACCTCCTACATCTACGCTCTTGCGACGCATGACAGAGACCATAAAGAACATCCCTGAATTCCTAAAGAACTTCTAACCCTATTCCCCCTAATCCATGATACAGAACGATTTGCAACGCCTCCGCTGGATGATTCTTGATGAGGCTCTCCGCGACCCCGTGATGGAGTATTTCATGGGCGAGCGCACCAAAACCAACGAGACTGGCAATACGCGCAGCTTGATTCACTATGTCAATACACGCCTCAAGGCTGTCAATCGCGACTTCAGTTGCAGCAAGCGAATGTTGCAAAACGATGTGGCTTACTTCGAGCAGAAGGGTGCTCGCCTTGAACCACGCTTCCGTCGCGGACACAAACGCATCCTTCGTTACACCAACCTGCAATGGAAGAATCCGCTCCTCAAGGCTGCCTCGTTCCTCAAATACGACGGCACTCCTGTTGAGGAACCTGCTCCCGTTGTCCCAGCTCTGCCCGAAGGACCTTTGGCTGCCTTTACCCTCCGCATCACAGGAAACGAAGAGGCTGTACGTTACAAGCTTGGCAATCCCGAGATACTTGGGCGCAACATGGATAGCAAGACGAAGACCGTCACCATTCAGATTGAGTTGCCAGTGAGCGAAAGCTTGCAGAACATCATCCTCGGCATGGGAACAAGTGTAGAGGTACTTGCGCCCGAAAGCTTCCGAGATGACCTTCGTCAGACAATCACCACTTTGCAGAAGCTTTACAAGAAGGAAACGTCAGCATCGAAGAAACCCGTCCAGGGCGACCTCTTCGAAGGGCTGTTCTAAAAAGTTTCCCGCTTCCCCACCAACCCCATTAAGCCAATTAACCCCATTTAACCCCCGATAATTATGAAGATAACCAGCAAACTGCTTATGGCAACAATGTTGTTGCTTGGTATAGGCAACAGCGTAAAGGCAGCGGACCTTCCCCGCAGCGAGTATCCACGTCCTCAGTTCGAGCGTGCTGACTGGGTAAACCTCAATGGCACATGGAGCTACAGTTTCGACTTCGGTCAGACAGGAGCCGAAAGGGACTGGCGCAACAGCAAGGGCTTCGACGGAAAGATTCTTGTTCCCTTCTGCCCTGAAAGCAGTCTCTCTGGTGTGAAGCATACAGACTTCATCCCGTGCCTTTGGTACCAGCGCAGCATTGATGTGCCTGCTGCATGGGAAGGGAAGAACATCCTGCTCAACTTTGGTGCAGTCGATTATGAGGCTACTATCTACATTGATGGCAAGCGTGTGGGCAAACATTATGGTGCAGGCTCTTCGTTCTCCCTCGACATCACTAAGTTCGTAAAGGCAGGTGGAAGTGCCAACCTCGTCGTTTGTGTTAAGGACGCTTTACGTAACCATAAGCAACCAGGTGGCAAGCAAAGCATTGGCTATTACAGCGCTGGCTGCAACTATACCCGCGTTACGGGTATCTGGCAGACGGTTTGGATGGAGGCTGTCAACCCGCAGGCCTTGAAACGTGTCTTCGCTACTCCCGACATCGACCAGCAGCAACTTGTCATTCGCCCTGAGTTCTATGCAGAAGGCAACGGCAACATGCTCACCGTTCAGGTGTTCGATGAAAAGAAGAAACTTGTGTCGAGCAAGCAAGCTCCTGCCACAAATAACACGGTTATCGTGCTTCCTATCAAGAACCCAAAGCTGTGGACACCTGAGACTCCCAACCTTTATGACGTGAAGTACATCCTTCGTGACCCGAAGGGCAACATACTTGACGAGGTGAACTCATACGCAGGAATGCGCAAGATACACTTGGCAAACGGTTACTTCTACCTCAACAACAAGCCTTATTTCCAGCGTCTTGTCCTTGACCAGGGCTTCTATCCCGATGGCATTTGGACGGCTCCTACCGATGAGGCTCTGCGTCGCGACATCGAGATGAGCAAGGAGGTCGGCTTCAACGGTGCTCGTCTGCACCAGAAAGTCTTCGAGGAGCGTTACTTTTATTGGGCCGACAAGCTGGGCTACATCTGCTGGGGCGAGCAGGCAAGCTGGGGCTTGGATGTCAACAACGAGGAGGCTGTCCGCAACTTCCTCACAGAGTGGGCCGACGAAGTAGTGCGCGACCGCAACCATCCGAGTATCGTCACCTGGACACCCCTCAATGAGACTTGGGGCGCGAGAGACGGTGTCTATGTCCGCTTCGTCAATGATCTTTATGAGATGACAAAGGCCATCGACCCCACACGCCCCATCAACGATGCCAGCGGCGACGCTCATGTCAAGACGGACATCTGGAGCGTTCACGACTATAGCCGTGAATATGAAAGGCTCGTGGAGAACCATACCTTCAAGGATGGTGCGCCTCACTACCGCAACATGGGTGGCAAGGATTACTTAGCCGAATGGGAAGGTCAGCCCTATATGATTGATGAGTTCGGCGGCTTGGGTTGGATTCCTAAGGAAGAGAGAGCCAACTCCTGGGGCTACGGCGCACAGATAGAAACGGAGGATGAGTTCTTCCAGATACTTGAGAAGGAAGTCGATGCCATCAAAGCCTGCAAGGGTGTGGTTGGCTTCTGCTACACACAGATTACCGATGTGGAGCAGGAGAAGAATGGAGTCTATTACTACGACCGCCGTCCTAAGTTTGATGCTGCCAAGTGGAAAGCTATCTTCGAGAAGATTCCCTCCATTATAAGTGAAGAGTGAAGAATGAAGAGTGAAGAAATTGCTACCGCTCTTGAAATCCCTGAATCAAAGTATCGACATAACGAAATAACGTAATACAGTCATAACGAAAACTAATCATTAAACCCCTAAACAACCAATAATATAATATGAAAAAGACATTTTTCCTTGCTGCCGCTGTGGCAGCTGTGTTCCTGACTGCTTGCTGTGGTCAGAAGAAGTGTAATTGTGATTGCGAAGCTTGCCAGAACTGTGTGGAGAAGCAAGACCCCAATGCTCCTCAGGACAGCGCAACTATCGTTGACAACGAACAGTACGACCTCGCTCAACTGAAGGTTGATGAAGAAGGCTACTACGTGCTCTTCGATGGCACAAGCCTCGACGGATGGCGTGGTTATGGTCAGGAGGCTGTTCCCACAAGCTGGGAGAATACCGACGGCTGCATCCACCTCGTTGGCAGTGGCACAGGCGAAGCTCAGGTAGAGGGCGGCGGCGACCTGCTGTTTGCTCACAAGTTCAAGAACTTCACCTTCGAGTGTGAGTACAAGATTAGCAAGGGCGGTAACTCAGGCATCTTCTACCTCGCTCAGGAGGCAATGGGCAAGGATGGCAACTATCTGCCCATCTGGCAGAGCTGCTCAGAGTATCAGGTGCTCGACAATGCTAACCATGAAGATGCCAACCAGGGCATTGATGGCAACCGTCAGGCAGCTTCTCTCTACGACATGATTCCAGCTCGTCCGCAGAACGCAAAGCCTTTCGGAGAGTGGAACACCGTAAAGATTCGCGTCTTTAAGGGCTCTGTATGGCACTATCAGAACGGTGAGGAGGTTCTTGAATATCACCTTTGGACTCCGAAGTGGAAGGAAATGCTCGACGGCAGCAAGTTCAAGAAGGGCGGAGAGTTCCCCGCTGCTTACGACTTGATGATAGTTGAAGGTCAGAAGGACGGTGGCTACATCGCCTTCCAAGACCATGGTGACGACGTTTGGTACCGCAACGTCCGCATCAAGCTCGACGAATAGTCTTTTGCCTGATAACATATAGATTGGGGCAACTCCGTGTGAGCTGCCCCAATTTATTTACCTGAATATATATATATAATGTGTAGTTACCGCTCCCACTTGTGGCCGCACTTGTTGCAGACGAGTCTTTCTGTGGTGCAGGTGCGTGTGGGAACAAACATCAACAAGGCAGACAATATGCGAGGCAACTGATTGGTTGTGGGAGCCGACTTCTTTTGTACCGTTACATCTTCACTGCCGCATTTCGGGCACCAAGGCGCAACGGTCTGCTGCTCGGCCAAGTATGTCTCATAGACTTGCATGGCTTGTTCATAATCTTCTTCTCTAACGAGGACATCCGTTCTTTGGTCAAGAATGCCACGAGCCACCTTACTGTTCGTCTCGTCATAGACGTTACTTGCGATTCCAGCTTCCCGTAGAACAGCGCATAATCCCTCTGCTTCAATGGGATTGTTGCATGTAATTCCCTTTACCTTCATAAGTTTCGTTTAGTTGATTAAGATGTTATAGCCTGATGGAGTCCCATGTTACAAGCGTTTCACTGATGTATCCGATGCGTCCGTTCACGTTAATCTTGTACCACCACTTGTAGAAGCCGTCGGCCTCTTTGTGGGAGACGAAGCCCAGACAGGGGTAGTATTCGGGAAGCATCCCTGGGTCGTTGTCTAACGTGAAGAGCACTTTGCCTTTCATCGAAGGTGCTTGGCGGACGTTAGCCCTCCTGACATCTCCGTTCAGACAGACGTATCCCTGTCCATTCCTTGCCTCGCGCGGCTCTATCCTTGCACCGTCTTTTGGTATCAAACCATAGTCCTGCACTTCTATGAAATAGTTGTCTCCCGAGTCAGCTATGTAGCGTGCTTCGGAGCCATCCTTGCAGATAACCACTTTACCCATGTTGCTATTCCCTCGCACACCGCCTTTCAGCAAGTAGAGAGGCTCAATGTGCAAGTCTTCTTTCGGAGCAAAGTTCGTGCCGTGCCACTCCAATACATTACCCTCCATCAACGGAGCGAAGAGGCATTGGCTGTAGCCATAGTAATCAGATTGCAGCTGATAAGTCTGTCCGATGCCTGTGAGCGTGAAGGGAGCACCGAGGAAAAGACTGTCGTTCATGATGATTTCCCTGTCGTCTTCCGACTTTATCCTCAACGTAAAGTCATCCACTTGTCCGTTTGCCCAGCGGGTGACTGGCGTCAGCCAATAGGAGATCTCGTAGTCACGTCCCACGCCCCAGCTCATCCTGTAGCGGTAGGTGTGGCGGACGGTGTTCTCTCCTTGCTGGAACGGTGCATCGAAGTAATAGGCATAGGCAAAGGAGCAGAAGCTGTCAGGCTGTTCAGGGTTGACGAGGACATCATCCATCGGCATCAGGCTGTCCGGCACCTCGCTGAATCCTTTCCATTTGTTCAGGTCGAGAGGTACCTGGTCAACGTCCCACTTTCCCTCGTTGTAGTGCATGGCCACAACAGCATTTCGGTGTTGCAGAGGCTTGCCGTTGAAGAGGACGGTGAAGTCGTTGATGAAGGGATGAATGCCTTCGCGGGAGAAAGGAACCCACGCATTGTACGGCGCAGCTGCCTCGAAAGCCATCGTCACCGTCTTGGTTTCGCTATTATTATAAAATGTATAGTCAACCGTCACAGTAGCGAAGCTGTCCTTGCAGAGCGTTATCTCCAGGACTTCCTTCCTTGCCGCGATGTCCGTTTCCTTCAGGGGAACAAGGAAGTTTCCGCTGGTGTAATAGACACCATCGTTGGCATTACAGTTGAAAGCTGAAAGCCAAAAGCTGGAGGATATCAGGAACAGAAGGATGGATTTCTTCATGTCTGGATGCATGATTACAGGTTAATCTCCAGCATCGTGAACGAGTAGGGAGGCAGATACACGTCCATGCGGCCCTTTGCCTTGAAGGGTGTCTTCACGGGGGCAACAGGCTGCTGGTCGTAGGTATTAGCGACGTAAGGCTGCCCACATAGTTCCGTCTTCGTGCCAGCTTTGAGGCTGCCGAAGCGACGGAGGTCAAGGTGTGCCTGCTTTGTCTCGCCTGTGGCGTTGCAAAGTTTGACGAAAAGCTGTCGAGTCTTCACGTTGAGCACCACCGACTGCCCGTAGTGGCTGTCCTTTACAGGCTGCACCACGCCAGCCTTATCGCCTTCGAAGCGGACGCAATCGCCATAGTAGTATTGTCCGCCCGACTGCCCGAACATCTGCTGCACATAGTAGCTGCAAGTCAGATATGGTCTTTCATTATCGAAGTAGATAAGGTCGGGATTCCATGCTGTGTTGCCTTTGCGGGCAAAGAGTGGCGCATAACTGGTCATGCTGACCACGTCGGCATTGCGTTCCACATGCAGCAGGTAGAGTCCTTCGGCAAGGGCATCGATGAGCCGAGCCTCCTTTGCGGCATACTCGCCCAGATAGACTTTCGTCTTGCGGTCGCGGGGATAGCTGTCGTACTGGCGGCTGTTCAGGAAGTATTCCCTGTGCTCGTAGTAGTGTTCGTCCACGAGTGGAATGCCCAGCTCGTCAGCCAACTTCCATCCGTTGTCGTAGTCTCCATTGCCCGGGTGCGAGCCTGGTCCTACGGTACCTATGATGATGATTTCGGGATGAGCCTTCGTGATGCGTTCATACATGTACTTGAAGCGTTCCACGAAGCCAGGCGAGATGTATTCCTCATTGCCCAGTCCCAGGTACTTCAGGCCGAAGGGTTCGGGGTGTCCCTGTTCTGCGCGCTTCTTGCCCCAAGGGGTTGTGATGTCGCCGTTTGCCCATTCTATGAGGTCCAGGGCATCCTGTGTCCACTCGTCCATCTCGGACATGGGACAAACATCCTGCGTCCAGCCCCATCCGCCGCCTGCCCCTTGGCAGGTCACACCGCAGGGCAGGATGGGCACAGGCGCCATCCCCAGGTCTTCGCAGAGCTGGAAATATTCGTAGTAGCCCAGCCCCATCGACTGGTGGTAGCCCCAAGTGTTCTTCAGAGGCTTACGCTCGTGGCGCGGGCCGATAGTCGTCTTCCATCGGTAAGTCCCCCAGAAGCCGTCGCCGCCTCCGTGTACCACACATCCGCCAGGGAAGCGCATGAACTTCGGTTTCATGTCGGCAAGGGCCTGGATGAGGTCTTTTCGGAGCCCATGACCAAGGTATGTGTCCTGTGGCATGAGCGAAGCGTGGTCGATGTCGATTGCCCCTTTCGTCAGCACGAGGATGCGCAGGACGGCATTTGTGCAGTCCTCCTTCGCGGTAAGTGTAGCTTCTGTCTTTGCCCATTCCGTCGAGGAGACGGACAAGGTGCTCTCTGCGAGAGGCGTGTTATCCTTAGGTCTGACAAGGACGACGCGCACTTCCTTTGCCTCGCCTGCTATGTTGCGCATGAAGGCAGAGAAGTCATACTTCTGTCCAGCCCTGACGGAGATGCCGTCGAAGCCGCCGTTCTCCAGCCCCACGCCTGTCCATCCGTCGAAGTCGTGGTAGCGTCCTACACGCTCGATATACAGTCGCATGTAGGTAGGATTGTTGGGATGCAGGGGCAAGTCCATGCGAGGCTCCATGCGACCGAGTGAATGTCCCGGGCGCGCAAAGCGCCAAGCCGTGGCTGCACCCCAGTTGTCGCGTTCCATAGGGCTGTATTCAAACGAGCCGTTCTGCAGCAGTTCGGCGTAGATACCGCCGTCGGCAGCATGGCTGATGTCCTCGAAGAAGATGCCCAGGAGCTCGTCGCTAATCGGTTTACCGCCTTTAGGAGCCTTCATCGGCGTTGCGGCACTTACGTTCATAAGGGTTGCCAGTCCTAAGACGGCAAAGGTCAAAGTATGTTTCATGTCGTTTAGTTGGTTTACGGACAGGATGCCTGTCGTTGTTCAAATCTGTTGCAAAGATACGACTTTTTTGTTAAAGACAGGGCATAAAGACGGGAAAAACTCAAGCACTATACCTTTGTTCACGCTTGTTTGTTCGTTTCACTATCCTCTTATATATATAGGATAGTGAAACGAACAAACAACGGAACGTATAGTGCAAGGAGCCTTTTGCCCATGCGACGCGCAGGCCTGATGCCCGACAACTGCTGTACTTCCGCCCGACAACTGCTGTACTTATTGTCAACAACTGCTGTACTTCTGCCCAACAACTGCTGTACTTATTGGCGACAACTGCTGTACTTATTGCCGGGTTTATCAGGAGCCACGAATGCAGCATAAGCATTCTGGAGGGCATACGGCATTTGCCTCCGTGCTTTTTCTCTTGGAAAGTTTTGCCGTTTCGGAAAAAGTTTGTAATTTTGCAAGCAATAAATCGAAGGACAAGTATGGCACAGGAAGCTCTGACACCAATGATGCGGCAGTTTTACGACCTCAAGGCGAAGCACCCCGAGGCGTTGCTCTTGTTCCGTTGCGGCGACTTCTACGAGACGTATGCCGACGATGCTGTGATTGCCTCGGAGATTCTCGGCATCACCCTGACGCACCGTAACAACGGCAAATCGGGCGTTGCGCAGAGCACCGAGATGGCAGGCTTCCCCTATCACGCCCTCGATACCTACCTGCCGAAGCTCGTCAGGGCAGGCAAGCGGGTTGCCATCTGCGACCAACTGGAAGACCCGAAACTGACGAAGACACTCGTCAAGCGAGGCATCACGGAACTGGTCACCCCGGGCGTGACAATGGCTGATACGGTCCTCAACCACAAGGAAAACAACTTCCTCTGCGCCATTCACTTCGGCAAACAGGCTTGTGGGATGTCCTTCTTGGACATAAGTACGGGCGAGTTTCTCGTGACTGAAGGCACGACGGAGTACATCGCGGGCCTCATGGCTTCCTTTGCTCCGAAGGAAGTACTCTACGAGCGGGGCAAGAAGATGATGTTCGAGGGAAGCTTCGGTTCACGTTATGTCACCTTCGAGCTCGACGATTGGGCCTTCACGGAGCAGTCGGCAAGGCAGAAACTCCTGCGTCATTTCGAGGTCGGGAACCTGAAAGGCTTCGGCGTGGAGCACCTCAAGAGCGGCATCATCGCAGCGGGCGTCATCCTGCAATACATGGAGATGACGCAGCATCAGCAGCTCGGCCACATCACAGCCCTACGGCGTATAGAGGAGGACCGCTACGTCCGTCTCGACAAATTCACGGTCAGGAACCTCGAATTGGTAGGCAGCATGAACGAGGGCGGCACGTCCCTCCTCGACGTTATCGACAAGACGGTCACGCCGATGGGCGCCCGTATGCTCCACCGATGGATGCTCTTCCCCCTGAAAGACCCTGTCCAGATAGGCAAAAGGCAAGATGTCGTGGAGAGCTTCTTCCGCAATCCCGACACGAGAGATGCCGTTTTGGAACAGCTAAGGACGGTCGGCGACCTCGAGCGCATCATATCGAAGGTGAGCGCAAGACGTGTGTCGCCGAGGGACATCGTGCAGCTGCGGATTGCATTACAGGCAGTCGAACCCATCAAGACGACGTGCCAAGATGCCGAGGACGGCACGTTAAGGGAGATAGGACAGCAGCTTGACCTCTGTGCTGACATACGCGACCGCATCGCCCGCGAAGTGCGTCCCGACTGCCCGCTGCAGGTTGCGAATGGTGGTGTCATCATGGATGGTGTCAACCCGGAGCTGGATGAGTTGCGCCACATCGCCTATCAAGGCAAGGGCTATCTGCTGGAGATGCAGCAAAGAGAGATAGAGGCGACGGGCATCCAGAGCTTGAAAATCGGCTACAACAACGTGTTCGGCTACTACCTTGAGGTGCGCAACACGTATCGCGACCAAGTGCCTTCCGACTGGATTCGCAAGCAGACACTCACCCAAGCGGAGCGTTATATCACCCAAGAGCTCAAGGAATACGAGGACAAAATCATGGGTGCTCAGGATCGCATACTTGCCCTTGAGGTCCAGCTCTTTGACAAACTCGTTACCGCACTCGCGGAATATGTTGCCCCCATTCAGAAGGATGCTTCGCTCCTCGCGCAGCTCGACTGCCTGCTCTCCTTTGCCCAGAGCGCACAGGAGAACCGTTATATCCGTCCGATAGTTGACGATAGCGACGTCATAGACATACATGGAGGGCGTCATCCGGTTATAGAAAAGCAGCTTCCCGTCGGGGAACGTTACATCTCAAACGACGTCTTTCTCGATACCAGACAACAGCAAATCATCATCATCACCGGCCCCAACATGGCCGGCAAGAGTGCCTTGCTCCGTCAGACAGCACTCATCACCCTGCTGGCACAAATGGGTAGCTTCGTCCCGGCCGAGAGTGCGCACATCGGATATGTTGATAAAATCTTCACCCGAGTCGGGGCAAGCGACAACATTAGCATAGGCGAGAGCACCTTTATGGTTGAGATGAACGAGGCTGCAGGCATCCTGAACAACCTCTCGGAACGCAGTCTTGTGCTCTTCGACGAACTTGGCAGAGGCACGAGCACCTACGATGGTATCTCCATTGCCTGGGCCATCGTGGAGTACATTCACGAGAACAACCGAGGCCACGCCCGCACGCTCTTTGCCACACACTACCACGAACTGAACGAGATGGAGAAGTCCTTCCAGCGCATTAAGAACTTCAATGTGAGCGTGAAGGAAGTCGATGGCAAGGTCATCTTCTTGCGTAAGCTGGAACGAGGCGGTTCGGAGCACAGCTTTGGCATACATGTAGCGAAGCTCGCAGGCATGCCCAGAGCTATCGTGGCAAGGGCGAATGTCATCCTGAAGGAACTCGAAGGCGTCGGCGGACACCATAATCTGGGGCAAGGAGCAAGGAGCAAGGGGCAAGAGGACAGCGGCGTGCAGCTCAACTTCTTCCAGCTCGACGACCCCGTCCTCTGCCAGATTCGCGACGAAATCCTCGGCCTCGACATCAACAACCTTACCCCCTTCGAGGCCCTGAGCAAGCTGAACGACATCAAGAAGCTGGTGAAGGGAAGCAACTAAGCGTGCCTAATTGCTAAACATAACGTGTTATGTTGGCAATCATAACGTGCCGTGTTGGCCATCATAACGTGCCGTGTTGGCCATCATAATGTGCCGTGTTGGCCATCATAACGTGTTACGTTTGACGATGACCCATGTTTAATTTTTCGACATAACTATGGAAAAGAATTTAGAAGACCGCATTCAACGAGCCGTTGAACTGTTCATGCAAGGCTACGGATGCAGCCAAAGCGTCGTCTGTGCCTTTGCAGACCTCTATGGATTGGACGAGGAGATGGCTCTCAGGATTGCTGCCGGCTTCGGCGGAGGTGTGGGCAGAATGCGTATGATGTGCGGCACTTGCTCGGCCTTGGTCATGCTGGCAGGCCTGGAGAAAGGGCAGACGCGAGGCGAAGACCGCGAGGGTAAGATGGCCTGTTACCAGCTTGTCCGCGAACTTCTCGACACCTTCAAACAGCGGAACGGCAGCATCATCTGTGCCGACCTGCTGCAAATGCAAGGCGTTAAGGCAGAGACAAATACGGCACAACCCGACGAGCGTAATGCCGAATACTACCGCGTCCGCCCCTGCGCCCGAAAGGTCGAGAGCGCGGCACGGGTGTTTGCAGAGTGGATTCTCTCTAACTCTCCCTTAAAAGGAGAGAGTTAAACGTAGGTTTAACAAAGGAAGAATGACAGAATAATACATTATTAATAAAAAAACATAAAACGATGAAAATTCAAGAACACTTCCTTTTTTCTTCCCCTTTAATGGGGAGTCAGAGAGGGTCTTTGCTTTCGGCTTTTCTGATGCTCCTCGCTCTTGCTTGCAACGCCCAGCAGCCTGTCGGCACACTCGTCGAGAGTCCTCAATCTTTTGGATGGGAGTTATCGTCTTGGATAAGTGCCAAAGATGCCCAAATCATCACGGGACAAGTTCACGATGGCACAAGAGCTGCCGATGGCGCAAGCTGGTTCATCTCCAAGCCTCGCAATTCGAAGAAGGTCAAAAAGGCTGTCTGGATGACCTCCGCCCTTGGCACTTACGAGCTTTACATCAATGGACAGCTCGTCGGAGAAGAGGTCCTGAAGCCTGGCTTTACGCACTACGAGAAGACGAAGATCATTTATACTTACGACATCACAAAAGCCTTCCGATGCGGCAAAGGACAAGAGAACGAGTTGGCCGTGCAGGTCACTCCGGGTTGGTGGGCAGACAAGATTATCACCCCAGGCGGTCACGACGGCATGATTGGCAAGAAGGTTGCCTTCCGAGGCGTGCTTGTGTTGACCTATGCCGACGGTTTGAGGGGATTCCTTCCCACGAACCTGACGAGTTGGAAGGCTGGTGTAGCAGGTCCCGTCACACATGCCGACATCTTCGACGGCGAGGACTTCGATGCCCGCAAGCCGCAGGGGTGGGAGAGTGTGACTGCCTTCTCGCAGCCAGAACTCAACGAGGAATTCTCGGGAGAGGTCTTTCCTACCGATGGCGCAGAGATATATCTTCGCCAAGACCTCGCGCTTTCTCCTGTCAAAGCCTACACTTGGAAAGGCACGACAGGCGCAACCGATGACCAATACGGCAAGGTCAACATCGTCGCGGAGTTCGCTCCGGGCAAGCCCATGACGGTTCGTCCTGGCGAGACACTCGTGATTGACTTCGGTCAGAATGCTTCTGCTGTACCCGCTTTCGAGTTCAAGGCAAAGGAAGGCACCGTGCTGACTTGCCTTCCCTCTGAGCTTCTGAACGATGGCAACGGCGCAAAGAGCAGAGGCATGGACGGGCCTGAAGGCAGCACACACCGCCTTAACCTCCGTATCCCGGACAGCGGAATGCAGCTCCACTACACGTTTGCAGCACCCCAAGACTTCGTCTCGTTTATTCCCCGAAGCACCTTCTTCGGCTATCGCTTCGTGTCGATAACAGCAACGGATGATGTCACGATACGTTCCATAAAGTCCGTTCCTGTGACTTCTATCACGAAGGAAATGGAGACAGGCACTATCGAGACGGGCAACGAGGACATCAACAAGCTCATCTCGAACACGCTCTGGGGACAACGCTCGAACTATCTTTCTGTTCCTACCGACTGCCCGCAGCGCAACGAGCGCTTGGGTTGGACGGCCGACACACAGGTATTCACCGAGACAGGCACCTTCTTTGCCAACACCGACCGCTTCTTCCATAAGTGGATGAGGGACATGCGCGATACCCAATCACCTACAGGTGCCTTCCCGGGTGTTGCGCCTTTGGCACAATACGGGGCAGGCGATGGCAAGGGCAACGGCGACATGATGCGCCTCGGATGGGCAGATGCGGGCATCATCGTGCCTTGGACCATCTGGAAACAATTCGGGGATAAAGCTATCGTACAAGACAATTGGGATGCGATGAACCTCTTCTTTGAGCACATCTGCGAAACGAAGTATGAGCACACTGTTATGACTGCCGAGAACGGCAACTACCAGTGGGCCGACTGGTTGAGCTACGAGCCGCTCGAAAGTAGTAGTGGTCGCAGCCACGAGAACGGCCAGCCAAAGGCCGAAACGATTGTCTATTGGAACTACCTCAGCGCTTCCTATTGGGCCATAGATGCTGCCATGATGCTCGACATGGCGCGAGTCGTTGATGCTATCAACATTGGTTATTACGAGAAGAAACTCGCTGAAGCGAAGGCTTACATCCGTGAGACGTTCCTCAACGACGACGGCTCTTTCAAGCTCGACATCCTCAATACGATGCAGACGCCGGCACTCTTCGCCCTCAAGAACAACTTGCTTGAAGGTGCTGCAAAGGCAAACATGACCCGCCGCCTCAAGGAGAACTTCCGCCAGCACGACAACTGTCTGCAGACAGGTTTCCTCGGCACGTCCATCCTCATGCAAACCCTCACCGACAACGGTATGCAGGACATCGCCTACGAACTCCTCTTCCAGCACAAGAACCCGTCGTGGCTCTATTCCGTCGATAACGGCGCAACCACCATCTGGGAACGTTGGAACAGCTATACCGTGGACAAGGGCATGGGACCTCGAGGCATGAACAGCTTCAATCATTATGCTTATGGTTGCGTCTGCCAATGGCTTTGGGAGACAGCGGCAGGCATTGCTGCCGACACGAAAGAGCCAGGCTTCCGTCACATCATTATGAAGCCCATCCCCGACAAGCGCCTTGGTCATCTCAAGGCAGAATACAAGTCGGCAGCTGGCTTCATCAAGAGCAGTTGGCGCTACAAAGGCAACCAATGGACGTGGACCTTCACCATTCCTAAAGGTGCAACGGCTTCTGTCACCCTCCCCGGCGAGACAACTTCGAAGGAATATAAGGCTGGCACCTATACTATAAAAAGCCCTCTCCCCTAACTACCCCCTCCCCCGAGGAGGAAGGGAAATTCCCATGATGATGCGGTTGTTGGTTATCCTGTTGCTCCTACTCCCTTTTTGCAAAGCCCTGGCCCAGAGTTCCTCCCCCTCGGAGGAGGTTAGGAGGGGGCTTTGGGACGACTTTGTGGAGGAATACACCAGCGATGTAGAGCGGGCAGAGGACGAGGACTTACAGCTTCACCTACAGGAACTTAAGGAACTCTCTGAGCATCCTTTGAACATCAATACTGCATCTGTTCAGGACTTCTTGCAGTTGCCATTCCTTTCGGAGGCACAGATAGAGCAGATACACGCCTACATCTACCTGCACGGACAGATGCAGACGCTGGCAGAATTGCGACTTGTGCCGCTCATTGACGAAACGACACGCAGGCGACTTTCGCTTTTTGTGTATGCCGAACCGGTTAAGCAAGAGGATAGGAAAAGCTTGTTTGGCCACCTGCACAGCGACTTCTCGACGCACCTTGACCTGCCGCTCTACTATCGTCTTGGGCAGCAGCAAACAGATGGTTATCGTGGCGATGCACTTTATCATCGCATCCGTTATACATTAGGCAACAGCAAGCATTTCAAGGCAGGACTTCGATTGGAGAAGGATGCAGGCGAGCGTTTCTACGACAGCTACGGCGCTTATGCCTTTTTGCACGATGTCGGCATTGTGCAAAAAGCCATCATCGGGGACTATCGTATCGGCTTTGGTGAAGGTCTTGTGGTGGGTGGAAGCATTTGGAACAGCAAGACTACGCCGCCACTTAAGATGCAAAGCGGCATCCGACCTATGGCAGGAATGGACGAAGTGAACTTCCTGAGAGGTGCTGCCGTCACGCTGTCCTTGGGCAAACACTTCGACCTGAGTGTCTTCGGTTCGTACCGCAAGCGCGATGCCACGCTGACGGATAGGGGAGAGGTGCAGACGCTCCTCACCAGCGGCTACCATCGTACAAGCACGGAATGGGAGCGAAAGCGGAATGTGGGCAGTACTGTGATTGGCGGCAACATTGCCTGGCACGACAAGGGCTTCCATCTTGGAGCAACGGGTTACTGGCAGTCGTTCAGCCGCACCCTTAACCCCGGCAGCCAGCAGTACAGGGCTATTTATCCGAAAGGAGATGCTTTCGGCGCGGTGGGCATGAGCTATGGCTACACGCGCTACCGCCTTTCTCTGGCAGGAGAGACGGCCTATAGCACAGCAGACGAAGGCTTCGCCACCATCAATCGCGCTTCGTGGAATATCAGCAGGAACTATACGCTCTCTGCCATCGGACGCTTTTATTCCTATCAATACTATTCGTTCTACAGCAGTTCGCTTGCCGAGAACAGTAACACGCAGAACGAAAGCGGCGTGCTCGTGCATCTTCAAGCTGAACCAATGGCAGGACTTCAACTGACAGCATATGCCGACTTCTTCCATCATCCCTGGCCGCGTTACCGCATGACGCATAGCAGTACAGGCCAGGAGTTTATGCTGCAAGGCAACTACACCCTGTCAAGTCAGCACACGCTCTTGGCTCAATATCAGTTGAAAAGGAAGGAAACTGCCGACCGCATGGAGCCGCATCATCGCATTAAGCTGCGATGGACTTGCGAGCCTTCCAGCAAGTGCCGCTTTCAGTCAACGGCCTTTTTCCATAATGTTCTTGGCAGCAATGGCTTTTTGTTTAGCCAAAGTGCCCGCCTCGTGCTTGAAAGAGCAGGCCTTACCCTCAATGGTCAGGTTGGTTATTTCCATACCGACGACTATCTGAGCCGCATTTATGTCCAGTCGCCTGCACTCTATAGCAGCTTCTCTTCTGCTTCCTATTATGGACACGGGATGCTTGGTGTCTTTACCTGCCGTTGGCAAAGCACGAAAGGACGCTGGATGCTCGAAGCACGCTATGGCTTGCTTCGCTACTTCGACCGTGAAGAACAGGGCACAGGCCTACAGACAATCTTCAGTCCTTGGAAGAATGATCTTTCCTTCCAACTGCGTTTGAAGATTTAATCATCCAGTAAAGTCCCAGCACGACAAAGGGAATGGAGAGCAGTTGTCCCATGTTCAGGAGCATACCGTCCTCGAAGGCTTCCTGGTTTTCCTTAGTGTATTCGATGAAGATACGGCTGGTGAAGATAAGGAAGATGCAGAGGCCGAAGAAGAAGCCTGTGCCTACCTTCTGCGGATAGCGACGGTAGAAGAACCAGTGGATGCCGAAGAAGATGGCATAGCACAATGCCTCGTAGAGCTGTCCGGGATGGCGAGGCAACATATCGACACGCTCGAAGATGAATGCCCAAGGCACGTCTGTCGGTCGTCCGATTATCTCTGAGTTCATAAGATTGCCGAGCCTTATGGCACAGGCACAGACGGGTGTGACGATAGAGACATTGTCCAGTACATGCAGGACACGCAGCCCTGTGTGCTTGGCATAAAGCAAAAGGGCTGTTATGAGGCCGATTGTGCCGCCGTGACTGGCAAGCCCTTCATAACCGGTGTACGTCCACCCCTGCCCGGGAACGTTGCGTATGGGCAGTATCATCTCAATGGGATGGGACAGGTAATAGCCTGGCTCGTAGAAAAGGCAATGCCCGAGTCTTGCACCGATAATGATGCCGAGGAAGCAGTACATGAACATCGGCTCGAACTTATCTTCACCAATCTTCTGTTGCCGATACATCTTGTGCATGAGCATAGAGACGCTCACCAGTCCGATTGCCCAAAAAAGCGAGTACCATCGAATGGCAAAGAACCCCAAGTCGAGGGCAACAATATCGGGGTTCCAGGTTATGAACAATTCACAATTCATAATTCATAATTCACAAGTCATAGTTAAAGGCACTCCCCCAAGAGGGGAGCGGGGAGGGGGCTTCTATACGTTAAACCTGAAATGCATGATGTCTCCGTCCTGCACCACATAGTCCTTTCCCTCTACACTCATCTTACCTGCTTCGCGGACGGCGGCTTCGCTTCCATACTTTATATAGTCCTCATACTTGATGACCTCCGCACGGATGAAGCCTTTCTCGAAGTCTGTGTGGATGACTCCAGCACATTGCGGAGCCTTCCAGCCCTTGCGGAATGTCCAGGCCTTCACTTCCATCTCGCCGGCTGTGATGAAGGTTTGCAGGGTGAGCAGGTGGTAGATGGCCTTGATGAGGCGGTTGCAGCCGCTCTCCGAAAGACCGAGGTCTTCGAGGAACATCTGCTTCTCTTCGTAGGTTTCCAGTTCTGCGATGTCTGCTTCTGTCTGTGCCGAGATAATCAGCATCTCGGCATCTTCGCCCTCAATGGCATTCTTGACGGCTTCCGTATAAGCGTTGCCAGTTGCTGCAGAGGCATCGTCCACGTTGCAGACGTAGAGGACGGGCTTTGTCGTGAGCAGGAAAAGTCCGCTTGCAGCCGTGAGTTCGTCTTCTGTTTCGAAGGAAACGCTTCGAGCACTAAGGCCCTTATTAAGGGCTTCCTGGTAGCGGAGCAGTACGTCGAGCTCAACCTTTGCCTGCTTGTCGCCACCTACGCGAGCCTGTTTCTCCACTTTCTTGATGCGGTTCTCGATGGTTTCGAGGTCCTTGATTTGCAGCTCAGCATCGATGATTTCCTTGTCGCGGACGGGATTGACGCTGCCATCGACATGCACGATGCCGTCATTGTCGAAGCAACGGAGCACGTGGATGATGGCATCACACTCGCGGATGTTGGCAAGAAACTGGTTGCCAAGGCCTTCGCCCTTGCTGGCACCTTTCACGAGGCCGGCAATATCAACGATGTCGCAAACGGCAGGAACGATGCGCCCTGGGTGTACGAGTTCGGCGAGTTTGGTCAGTCTTTCATCGGGAACGGTTACTTGCCCGAGCTGGGCATCGATGGTGCAGAAAGGAAAATTGGCTGCCTGTGCCTTTGCACTCGACAGGCAGTTGAAGAGGGTTGACTTGCCTACATTGGGCAGTCCTACTATGCCGGCTTTCATCTCAGCTATTTACGATTTGACGATTTACTATTTACGATTTATTTACTATTGTGCCATTTGACGATTTAAGCCACTGTCTTCGATTAGAAATCGCTAAAGCTGTTGTTCACAGCTGGCTGTATTGCGATACATTCCATCTCGATGAGCCAGGTGGGACGGCATACGGGGGCCAGCGTGAAGACGGTGGGGATGTTGGGAAACTTCTCGCTGAACATACGGCTGACGCTCTCGTAGTCGGCACCATCGCGCAGATAAACAATAAGTTGTGCTGCGTCGTTCATCGTCATGCCTGCTTCCGCGAGGAGCGTTTCAACGTTCTCCCACATCCGTTTTGTCTGCATCTCAATGTCACCGACGTACATCACCTCACCCTTGTTATTGATGCTTGCCGTGCCGGAGATGATGGCGTGGTTGCGGTCACCGAACTGCAGGAGAGTGCCTCGCTCGAAGGTGACACCGTACTCGCTGGTGCGGTTGAGGTGCGACGAGGCATAGAGGTAACGTTGCTGCTCTGGCTTGAAACCCTTGAGGGCATAGCATCCCAGCTGTATCAAGGCCTTGGGGTCGGAGGGATTGCCACCGATACCTGTCGAGGCAATGTAGTGCGTCTCGGGTGTCAGACCGTGAATCGAGAAGGTTTCCCAGCGGGCCAGCACGAGGCCTTTATACTGCGTATCGACGTCGCGGACGAAGAACCAGGTGCGGATGCAGTTGTCTTCCAGCGTCATCTGATTGTCCTCCAAGAGCAGGGCATAGTCCTCGAGGAGCGTCTGAGTCTGTCCGTAGCTGCTGCCTTCGCCCCTCATCATGCCCATCGTCCACAGGTGTTCGTAGCCGTTGTGACGCACGGCGGTAGAGCGTAGCCCGTCGGCATTTGGGATGACTTCCGTGCCGCGTTGGAGGTAAATCCAGAGCGCGACCTTGCTTCCGTCGAGTGGCGGTTGCTGAATGTATGAGACGGTGCAACTTTCGTCCTCTCCCATGAGGGGCCTTTGGTTTGTGGCATCCGAGAGGAAGTACCGCTTGAAGACAGGCTTTGCGTCCTTCATGTCCTCTGTGCCAAGCAGCCAGTCCGTAGCCAGGCAGATGCGGCGGAACTGCTCTGGGAACACCTCGCCGCGCGGTTCGACGTGCAGCATAGCGTGCCACTCCGCAGTCTTTCCCTCTGGGGCAAAGGTCGTCAGTTCAATGGTAGCACCTATTTTTTCCAGGTATGTTTTGTTAAATTGCATGTTGCGTTATGTAATATTGGCTGCAAAGGTACGAAGAAAAATTAAGAATTAAGAACGAAGCAAGAAGAAATTGTCTTGCTACCGACAAAAATACCCAAAATAGAGTATCAATCCCATCGTTTGGCTATTGCCGGAAATACAGCCATCTCCCTCTTAGTGTTTTTCTCGAAAAAAACCGTCACACCCTCACCTTTTTGGCTTAACAGTTTTATTTCGAGTGTCTTGAGAGGTGATAGTTCGGGTGATAGATGGTGATAGATGGTGATGGTTTTTGCCATTTTTTGCCTAAAAAATGTGAAAGAGGTAGGGCATCTCTGTTTTTTTTGCGCAGAAGCACCAGAGCGAAAGTGGAACACAAGCGAGGCTTCTGAGTTTTTCCCACACGTGGGAAAGGCTCTTCCCACACGTGGGAAAAACCAACAATGCAGCAGTAGTCAGTCCGCGAGGCACGCACTTTTGCCCATCGACCAGTTCCTTTCTACTCCTCTGTTTAGCCCTTCCCGTCCGATTTTCATCAATGAGGGAAAATAAACTTTGCTTTTTCTTTTATATAAATGTAGAAAACTATACCTTTGTACGCGAGGAAAAGAGTGGCAAAACAGCAACCTAATGCCGATACAACTGCAACTAACTCAAACTAAACTAAATACATTAAACTTAAACACTATGAAACAAAACTTACTTAACAAACTTTGGCTGCGAGGCTTGATGCTCGTAGCTCTGATGTGTACCGCCTTCACTGGGGCGTGGGCAGACAAAATCACTGATTACAATGACATTGTCAGTGGAAAGAAGTACTATATCGGAGCAACTGTTAGTGAAACGGATTATTATTTCTATGCTGATGGCTCTTCTACGGGAACAGGTGTTCAAGGAACGAGTAAGACAGATAAAGCTGAGGCTTCTGTATTAGTCTTTGAAGGTAATGGCGCATCTTGGACGATTAGGTTTGATGGTACTAACAATTATTTATCACTTGCTTCAAGCAAGGCAAATGGTAAGGTGAATGTTGTCGAAGATGCAGTAAGTTGGACAGTTTCAAACGTATCAGGTCTTATCCAATTAAAAATTAACAATTACTTATTACAAAAGAATAGTAGTACTTCTCTAAACTTTGGCTCTTACCAGAGTGGACAGAAAAATGTTTGGTTGGAAGAGGTACCAGAAGCATCTCCTCTTGCTTCAATTGCACTGTCTGGCAGTTATCCCACAACCTTCCATCAGGGCGATGCTTTCAGCCATGAAGGAATAACTGTTACAGCTACTTATGAAAATACATCGACGAAGGATGTCACAGACAATGCAACCTTCTCTGGTTATGATATGGCAGAGGCAGGTGAGCAGACAGTTACCGTAAGCTATACAGAAGGTGATGTTACAAAGACTACGGAATATACCATTACTGTCAATGCACCCGCAACGCTTACCTCAATTACTCTCTCTGGCACTTATCCCACAGAGTTTACTCAAGGTGAGGAGTTCAGTTCAGAAGGCATTGAGGTAACAGCTAACTTTGATGACGAGACAACATCAGACGTAACAGGTGAGGCTACATTCGAGGGCTATGACATGTCAATGGTAGGGGAACAGGAAATAACTGTAAGCTATGGTGGCAAGACTGCAACTTATACCATTACCGTAAATGAGTATGTTATGCCTTCAGAGCTTGTCATAGATTTTGAGAGTGCTCTCTCAACCTATAAGGAATGGACATTTGAGAACATTGGAACCACCAACACAGCAATTGCAGCTCATGGCGGTAGCAAGTATGGAGCTAACATCAATGATAGTGGAAATGGTGTTTCAACTTGTTCTATAACAACCAAGAATAAGGTGAATCCTGAAACGATTACTTTCTATATAAGTAAGTGTTCAAACAATACAACAGCAAGTTCTTGGTCTGTTGAGGTGTCTGCGGATGGTTCTGAATGGACCACAGTGGACGGAACAGAGAGCGCACAGAGTATGTCAAAAGGCACTTGGAACGAAGTTACTCGCAATTTGAGCACATACAGTAATGTATATGTTCGTATTAGTTATGGTAGTAGTAACGCAATTCGTGCAATTGATGACATCACATTGGAGATGGCAACTCCTAAGGCTCTTTCTTATATTGCTCTTTCTGGTACATATCCTACCACATTCCACGTTGGTGACGCCTTCTCTCATGAGGGTATGACCGTTACGGCCACCTACGAAGGTGGCAAGACTGTCGATGTAACAACAAGTGCCACCTTCTCTGGTTATGATATGTCCACAGCAGGTGTGCAAACTGTTACCGTTAGCTATACAGAAAACGAAGTAACTGAGACTGCTACTTACGATATCACCGTCAATGCTCCTGCAACACTTACTTCTATTACTCTCTCCGGCACTTATCCAACAGAGTTTGAGCAGGGCGATGCATTCAGTTATGAAGGCATTGTTGTAACAGCTAATTATGATGATGAAACAACAAAGAATGTAACTGAGGATGCTACATTCGAGGGCTATGACATGAGCACTCTTGGTGAGCAGACCGTAACTGTTACTTACGAAGATAAGACTACCACTTATAACATCACCGTGGTAGAGAAGAAGGGAACAGCGGAGAATCCTTATACAGTGGCTCAGGCTCGTGCTGCCATCGATGCAGGCACAGGCATTACTGGTGTCTATGCAACAGGTATCGTATCTGAGATTGTGACGGCTTACAATTCTCAGTATGGTAACATCTCTTACAATATTTCTGCCGATGGCACAACAACTAGCGACCAGCTGCAGGCTTATCGTGGCAAGAGTTACAATGGAGAATGGTTCACCTCTGCAGATGATATCCAAGTTGGTGACGTTGTTGTTGTCTATGGCAACTTGAAGAAATATAGCAGCACATACGAGTTCGATGCAGACAACCAGCTTGTCAGCCTCGACCGTCCTGTTGTTACCACCCCTTCCATCAGTCTCGGCGATAACGAAATCAATGCTTATGCTGGAGGTACGGACGGTGTCATTATTGTTGACTACAAGAACATCACCAATGTTGTGGCAAAAGTCTTCTTCTGCGACGCAGAAGGCAATGCCGCTACCTACGATTGGGTTACTGCCAGCATTAATAATATTGGCAACTTAGTGTACGTCATTGATGCCAATGAAAGCACCGAAGGCCGTACAGCTTACATGAAGGTTTATGCCCTTGATGATGATACCAATGACGTTTATTCAGACCTTATCACCATTACACAGGCAGGCTATGTTGTTGACTATGCTACTCTGCCGTTTGAATTTGATGGCGGAAGGAATAACATTTCTTCTACAGTTGGTCTTACTTATGATGGCTTAGGCTCTGATTATGGCTCTTCTCCTAAAATGAAGTTCGACGGAACTGGCGATGAACTTGTCCTGAAGTTGAATGAGGAACCTGGAGTTCTGTTCTTTGATATTAAGGGAAACTCTTTTTCTGGTGGAACCTTCACGGTACAGACTTCTACTGATGGCGAGACCTATGCCAACCTAAAGAAATACACGACGTTTAGTGCTAACGTTGTTGACCAAAAACAAGCCTTCAGCCTCAATTCTGATGTCCGCTACATCAAGTGGGTTTACACAGAGAAAGCCAGCGGTAATGTCGCTCTTGGCAATATCATCGTTGACGTAGCACAGGTTGCTACAGTTGGTGCAGCAGGTTATGCAACCTACGTTCCCAAGTACAATGTTTCCTTCCCCGAAGGTGTGGAAGCTTACATTACATCCGAAGTCAACACAGAAAAGGGTTATGTTTCTATGACTCAGGTAGCAGCTGTTCCTAAGGGAACTCCCGTTGTCCTCAAGAACGAGGGTGAATATGTTTTGGCTCCTGCTGCTGCAGATGCCCTTGCTGACGTAAACGGCAATCATCTGAAGGTTTCCGATGGCACAGTAAAGGGCAATGGCAGCATTTACGTTCTTGCTAAGCCTGAGAATGAGGAGGTTGGTTTCTATCTCGTCAGCGATGGTTCGGCTGTCACCGAAGGCAAGGCTTACCTTGAGATTGCCAACGCTGATGTTAAGGCCTTCTACTTCGCATTTGGTGATGAAGCAACTTCAATTAATGAAGAATTAAGAATGAAGAGTGAAGAATCAGCCGCTATCTATAATCTTGCAGGTCAGCGCATCCAGAAGATGCAGAGAGGCATTAATATCGTGAACGGGAAAAAGGTTCTTAAGTAAGGACCTTTACCCCTCATAATTAAAGCGGCGCATCCATTGTGGGTGCGCCGCTTTGCGTTTGTTTTGCTGTGCCCGGAACGGGAATCGAACCCGTACGGCCATCACTGGCCAAGGGATTTTCTTGCTACTCTTGCTTTCACACAAGCCATCTCGGAGAGATGTTGTAGTCTGGACTATTTCTTCACCATGCCACTCTTGCGTGGTTTAGGTGTTGCCTGTATAGTCTCTACGCCATTTATCAGCTTAGGGGCTGATTTTAGTGAGCCATCGCCACATCTGCCGTCGCCGACAGAAAGGTTTCTGTTTGTTAGGGCAATTCTACTTCATCGGTTTCCCGATGAGCACTCTTGTTTCGTCCTCGGTATGTGTCTGTCAACGCGTGGCAGTTTGGACATAGCATAGAAAGGTTTTCCATTCTGTGGTCGTGGTTGTCACCATTGATGTGGTGCAGTTCTAAGGGAATCGGTTTCCCTTCCCACTCTTCTCGTCCACAGCATTCGCATCGTCTCTCTTTTAGTCCTTCGCGCAGAAGTCTGCTTTTCAGCTTGTAACTTTGATAGCGAGAACCTTTTACCAGGATGTCCGCTATGTCAGTCACGACTTTAGGTTTGAACCTTAGACCTACATTCCAACCTTGTCCTGTGAAATGTGAGGTATCCAATTTGTGTTCCTCTATAGCATGGTGGATGTATAGTTTCCGCCCGTTGGCTTCAGACCAAGGAATCTGCATACAGAGGCAATGCTGTGAGAGTTGCGAATGGCTTCTTCATATTCTGCTTTTGTCCGTTTCATACCAGAACTTGTTAAAGTCCCTCGTGTCTACCAATTCCACCATCTGGGCATTGCGGGTGCAAAGGTACAAAATATAATTCAAAATGCAAAACACAGAAAATAAAAAAAGATGGAAGAGTGTTGAATTATTTTTATGAAGGGTGTGCGAGTGCTTTCTCTTTTGCTCGGAGATACAAATAAAACGTTTTTTTCTTTGTATTTTGCTGGCTTATTCGTACCTTTGCGGGCAAATAACGGATATTTACCTGTAGCCTAACGATTATGAGAACTAAGTATTTGGATAACAAGTGGATGCGTGCGGCAATACCGGCGTTGCTGATTCATGCCTGCATTGGCAGCGTGTATTGTTGGTCACTGCTGAAGGGTGACATTGCAACGGAGGTAGGCTGCTCTGTCAAGGAGATTGAGTTTGCCTTCTCTTTGGCAATCTTTTTCCTGGGAATGTCGGCTGCCTTCGGTGGCCGGTTCGTGGAGAAGAATGTGACGGCTGCTTCTGTCGTCTCTTGCACATGCTTCAGTACGGGCCTCCTGCTGACGGTCTTGTCCATTTATTCTCAATGGGTTATGGGCATCATGCTCAGCTACGGATGCCTGATGGGTATTGGTCTGGGTATCGGATACCTTGCTCCTGTCAAGACGTTGATGTTGTGGTTCAAGGAGCACAAAGGGCTGGCTACGGGCATTGCCATCAGCGGTTTCGGTCTGTCGAAAGTGCTTTTCTCGCCTTACATCGAGTGGTGCAGTGCCAATTATGGTGTCTGCATGACTCTGGCAACGATGTCTGTGATTAGCATCTTCTCGATGCTGACTGCCGCATACCTCATCAAGAAGCCGTCCTACTGGGTGGAACCTTACGTGAAGTGGAAGCTGAAGGACTATCTTCAGGTGGTCAAGAACGGCACTTACATGAAGATTTGGTTCGTTTTCTACATCAATATCACGTGCGGCCTCGCCTTGATTGCATTCGAGAAGAACATAGCCGTGGCCGTTGGCATCACGGCTGTCGGGCTCCTGTCCTCTCTGACGGCATTCTTCAACACGACAGGTCGTTTCGGTTACTCAACGTTGTCGGATTACACAGAGAACAAGCAGACCATCTACAAGATACTGCTCTTCTCGTCGGTACTGGTCATGCTCTTGGGCGTTGCCTTTGGGAGCAGCATGATTGTCATTGTGCTGATGCTGTGTGTCATCAATGCCGGTTACGGCGGAGGCTTCTCCACGTTGCCCACATTGTTGCAGAGCAAGTTCGGGATGGAAAAGATAAGCACCATCCATGGCCTTGCGCTCAGTGCATGGGCATGGGCAGGCCTCAGCGGAAATCAGCTTTCCAATCTCATCATCAACCAGTGGGGCAAGTCGTATGTCGTCCTTTACTGCGTGCTTGCAGTGCTGTATTTAGCTGCACTGCTCGTTACCTTCTCTATCCCCAAGAACAAGGAGGTGATAGACTACGAAGCGTAACATTTTCTATTCAGGAAACAGGTCGTGCCTTTATATCGTAAAGGTAAAGGAAAATAAGTACAGGGACTTCTGTACAACAACTGCTGTACTTATGGCCGACAACCCAGTAGTTGTTTGCAATAAGTACAGCAGTTGTTTGTGATAAGTCCAGTAGTTGTTCCGTGGAAGTCCACGTTCTATGAAGGAAGGATTTTACCTCCTCTGGCGGCGGGCACTGACACGAGGTGCGCTGTTGGCAGGAGCTTCGCTTTTCTCCTTCTTGGTTGCCGAGGTGTCACTCTTGGCTTTTTCGGCTTTTTCAGCATTACTCTTAGACCTGGATGAGCGGTTGCCCCAGATGGAAGGCTTCTTTGCAGCCTTCTCTTCCTTTGCCTCCATTTCAGCATCAAGGCTGTCCTTCTTCGTCGTGTCGGGCAGGAAACCGCTGCCCCAGACGTTCTTCTCGAAGTCGTTTATCTGCTTCTCGATGCGCTCCTGCTCAGCCACCATATCGCTGTCTGTGAGGCAATAGTTTTTAAGCACCTTGCCCTGCATGTTGTTGGTCTTGTAGATTTCGCCTTCGTAACGGTTCATGGCGAAGAAGTCGTCTGCCGTCATGTTCGTGACGTTGTTCAGGTTACTGGGCATCATGGGCAGCTTGGCGAGCCAGGGAGCCACGTCGTCGTAATTAACCCAGAAGAGGGGATAAGGCGTTGCATCAGAGCTAAACTCGTCAGCACCTCGCATGAGGATGGGGCAGAGGGCTGTCACCTTGGTTGTGAAGGTGCCTGTGCGCTGGTCCATGTAGATGCTTTCCTTGAGGTAGTATCGCGTAGCCTCGGCACTGGGCACATCGCTCTCGGCAACGATCAGCTTGCCGTTGTTCTCTTCGTAGTAGATGCCGTAGCGCTCCAGCATGTCCTTCACCTCGAGCTTATCCTTCTCGTCGAATGACTCGTTGCCGTCCAGCTTGTAGGTATAAGCCGTGATGCGACCGGTGAGAATAAGGCGGAACAGGTAGGTAAAAAGGTTCACCTGCTTGCCCATCGGCTCGACGGGATAGTACATTGGGGCATTCTTGTCCTTCGTCAGGTCGAGCTGTCGATAGATGTCACGCTTCCATACCACATCCTCAGGCATGGCTGCGGTGGTGGGGAACATAAGCGATGCACGGTCGTTGGCTGCAGGTTTCACTGTCTGCTCCGATGCCGGGGCAGAGGTGGTGCGACGCTTGGCGGGCTGTGCCTGGGCTGCACTTGCCACAAGGAGTGTGACCGTTATGAGAGAAAGTATGCGCTTCATATATTGCTTAATACTTAATTATTAATTTTATTTGATGATGACCTGCATGGCTCCGTCCAGCGTGCGCTCTATGCCATCGGGGCCTGTGGCGTGTATATCTGTGATGTAGAATCGTTTGTTACGGGCAAGTCCGCGCATCTGTGCCTTCTGCTGGTCGGAGAAGTTGGCGCCGTTGCTCTTGTAGGGAACAGCGTTACCCATAGCATCGTAGAAGACCGTCTCGAAGCTATTCACGCGGAAGGCGATGTTCAACAAGCCGTCGTCGATGGCTGCACCAATGCCTTCGGTGCTCATAAGTATCTGCTTGGAGAGGCTGCCTCCCTTGAAGTGGTTCTCGTCGCCGCCGTCGCCCTTGTAGGCAATATAGGCAGTTGGGTCGGGCAACTTACGCACACGGAAGGTGAACTTGCCCATCTCCTGATGTCTGCCTTCGCTCTCTGCAGAGACGGTGATGACTGCTTCTGTGCCGGGAGTTGTGGGGCGTGCGATGAACTTGCCTTCGCCTTTCTGCACGAAGCTGCCGCCCGTCATGCTGACACGCAGCTTGCTGCTGGGCACGCCAGGCACGGAGACACTCATCGGGTTGTCGTAACCTGCATAGAGCACATTCATGATGTCGGCACTAACCGTTGCGCTTGGAGCCACGACACTATACTTCTGTGAGAAGTCGCGACGCACCTTTTCGCCTGTGCCGTTCAGCATCTCGATGTAGCCGCTAAAGGTGAAGTCGCCAGTCTTGCTGCACACGGTTTCGTAGTAACCCTTGTCGCTTTGTATCTCTTTGCCGCCAATGTAGATGGTGGGGCGACGCGTAGTATCGACGGCAGCCATGATGATTTGTGCGCTGAAGCGTCCGCCCTGCACAATGGTCTGGGCGTTGGGGATGACGTAGGCATTAAGCTGGTTCACGCGGATGTCCTTGACATCGACGTTGCTGATAAGGTTGTGGAGCACCTCGCCCTCTGCATACCGCACGTCGTTCTGCAACTTGGTGAGCAGGGTGACGGCTGCGGCTGTTGGCATGTTCTCGAAGGAATACTCCTGCCAGTTCTTGCCGAGGGCCGTTGCCTTCGTAGGTACTTCTGTGCTCAGGTTGCTGGAGATGATTTCCTTCTTCTCTTTGTCTGTCACCATGCTAACGATGCGTTTGCGGTAGCTATTGATGGCATCGTAGAGTTCCTTGCCACGTCCTTTGCCAGGAGCAAGCATAACTTGTGTGCTGGCCTCCAGGTCTTCGCGGTTCTTTATGTCATTGACATCACCCTCTTTGCCGTCAGATTCCTTGACGATGGCTTCTTTGAGTTCCTCCGCAAGGTTATAGAGCGAATCGCTCATGCCACGCACATACTGCGCCTTCTCGTACCATTCCTTCACCTTGGCAGGGTTGCTCTTCATCTGCTGGTCGAAGGTGCTGTAGATGCCCTGGTTGACCTTGGAGGCATTCTCGGTACTTTTCTTTAGTCCGTCTGCCACAAGAGAGAAACCTTCGAGTACGTCTGTTGACACATTAAGTGCCAGCATGGCCAGGAGGACCAGGTACATCAGGTTAATCATCTTCTGACGTGGGGATATCCTTTTCTTCTTTATTGGCATTGCTTTATGTCTTTCTGATTATTCAGAACGCTCTGATTATTCCGATTATTCAGAGCTTATTGTTTCTCGCTTGCTGCTGTGCCGCCGGCAACGCCCATGTTGATGGTGAGGGCGTTAATCATGCGTGCATAGACATTATTGAGCTCTTCAATCTGCTGTGCCATGCGGCGTGTCTGCTCATCAATCTGCTCGATGGTGCTGACCTGCTTGCTGATGTTGCGCAACTGAAGCTCATAGACGGTGGCAATACCTGTGATGGAGCGGTTGAGGTTCTCCATCTCTTCGCTGTCGGTAGTCATGCGCTCAGCCTGCTTCTTGACGCGTGAGAAGACTTCTGTAAGCTCCTCAAGCACCTCGGCATAGTTGGTGATGGCCTCTTCGACGGCAGCCGGGTCGGTTGACTTGATTTGGTTGGGGTCGATGGCAGGGCCGCCGTTCTGTATCTGCTCGAGGGCAAGCTGTGCCTGTGCTGCTGCCTGACCTGCTGCGGCGAGGTTGGCTGCTGCGGCGCTCAAGCCTGTGCCTGCTGCGAGAGCATCGGGGTCGATGGGGCCGCCTACAGTACCGCCAACGGTACCACCTATCGTGCCGCCTCCACCAATAACGATGGGACCAGTCGGCACCTCTGCACCTTCGGGAAGCGAAGAACCGCCTGCCACAACAATGGATGCGCCTTCGCCTTCTGTGCGAGGCACCTTTTCGTATGTCTTTTCAAAGCCGGAGATGAAGAAGACAATTGCTTCAACAATCATACCCAGGAAGAGCATAAAGTTAGCTCCGGGAAGGTGTGTCAGTTTGAACAACGCACCCAATACCACGATTGAAGCACCCCAACTGTACGCATAGTTCATAAATACTTGACCAGATGGGGAGTCCATCCATTTCTGCAACCACTTTATAGGATTCATATCTGTATGTTTTTCTAATGTAATTCTTGTTCTGTTATTGTTTGCTTATCTCCTTGTCTTGCGGGTGCTAAGTGTCTGTCCGGAAGAGGAACTCTTGGGGCTCTTGCCGCCGCCTTTGGCTGATGAGCTACCGCCTACCTTGTTTGTGCCGGCCTTATCGCTGACCATCGTGCGGACGCAGCGGAAGCCTACGAAGCAACGAGGCTGGTTCTGGTATTCATAGGAACGCCATGCGCTACGTATCATGCTCTCGGGGTCTTTCCACGAACCACCTCTGACGGACTTCTTCTTCAGGCGGTATGGGTCTTCCTTAGCTGCGTTATAGGAGAGTTCGGGGTTCATGTCGGCCATGCTCTCCACGCCTGCTTCCGTATAGACGGTGCTTGTCCACTCGGCCACATTACCTGCCATATCATAGAGGCCGTTGCTGTTGGCGCTGAAGATGCCGCACTTGCTGGTGATGAGCGAACCGTCCTGCGTGTAGTTGCCGCGGTCGGGCTTGAAGTTGGCATAATAGCATCCTTTGTCGCTCTTCACCTCTTTGCTTTCCCAGGGGAAGGGGTTGCCCTCTTTGCCTCGGGCTGCGAACTCCCATTCCACTTCACTCGGCAGGCGGTAGCGCTGCACTTGCTTGGCATAGCCGCCAAGTCCTCTCATCAGGAAGTTGGTACGCCAGGCGCAGAAAGCATTTGCCTGTTCCCAGGTCACGCCCACAACAGGATAGTCGTCGAAGGCAGGGTTGGAGAAGTAGAGCTTCATGTAACGCTCGTTGTCGGCATTGCGGAAGTCGTTCACCCAACAAGTCGTGTCGGGATATATATTAACAATGTAGGTGTTGAGGAAATCCCAAGGTCCGGACAGGGGGCGCGTGATGGTTTGGCGGATGATGCGTCCGTCGTCGTCAATCCAAGCTGTGTCCTTGCTGATGATGACCTGCTCGTTGCTGACGGCGTGGTCGGTATTGAGGTCACGCTCTTCGGGGTTGAGACGGTACTTGCGCTGGGCAGCCGTCACGTAATCATAAATCTCGTAGCGGTAGTTCATCTGGCTTGCATCGAGCATCTTCGTGCCGTCGATGGGATGAATGGTATATACGCTTTGGATAGCACGGTCTTCGTCCTCGTTGGCTTTGCGCCAGGGGATGCTCTTGCTCCAGTCGAGATGAGGCGTGATGGGGTTGCCCTCCTTGTCCTCTTCGATTTTGTACGTCTCGTCGCCGCCGTAGGCGGGGTCGGCAAGACGCTCGCGGATGATGCTGTCCCGCACCCAGTTGACGAACTGGCGGTACTTGGCGTTGCTTATCTCATGCTGGTCCATCCAGAAGCCATCCACGCTGATGTCCCGCAGGGGGAACTCTGTGCCCCAGAGTGTATCGTTCTGTTCAAGGCCAATCTTGAGTGAACCCTTGTGTATGGGAACCATCCCGAAGGGTGTGGGTTCCGAGAAGGAGGAGCCCTTGACGCCTGTCAGCTCGCCTCCGACGGCGTTTGCCGAGGAGCCGGAGCCAAGGCAGGAGGCCAAGGCCATGCAGCCGATTGCCGCAAATAAAAGCAGACTTTTTGTCTTCATATCTGAGTTTTAATATAGGTCGTATAAGTCTTTTA